>MDSW01035517.1_pt1 | contig 50471 bp, 50 predicted proteins | sample 811171 | NCBI WGS metagenome assembly MDSW01 (sample SAMN05326641, study PRJNA326480) | marine metagenome | isolation source: seawater | place: Atlantic Ocean: North West | collected 2012
AGAGGAACTCAACTACGGAGTCGATCTATCAACCATCTGAGGGTGGTATCAGATTGATGGGGTGAAGGTGCCCCATCAACCATTAAATCCGTATACCCTTTTTTCGCTGTATTGTCGGAAAACAACAACAAGCTATCACATGATCATGCAAGGATCGGACACGTCAATGAAACAGGTGACAAACACAATACAGACCCTGCTCAAAACCCTTATTATGGCCATGCCACTGTTGATGCTTTCAGGCTGTGGCGGGGATGATGAGATTGTTTTCGCCACGGGTCCGGCCGGTCCCAATACCGAACAGACCCTGAAACCCCTGCCTGAAGGCATCCTGCCGGATCGGGAAAACGCCCGGCACACGACCCCGCAGGACTAATTCACTCTAGCTCTTAAGACTCAACAACTGTCGCAACAGCGTCCGGCTTTCCGGATCCGCCACGCCGTCAAACCTGGCCGGACGGAAGTGACGCTGGAATGCGCTCATCACGGCAATGGTTTCGGCATCATAGACCCCGCTGCAGTCAAGCCCGTACCCATAACGCCGCAAATCCTCCTGCAACTGTGTGATCTCCGCCCCCGTCTGCCCTTTGGAAAAGGTCTTGCCTTGCATGTCTTCCCCGCCCCTCTGCGGCCAGACCGCAAGTCCCTCCCGCGCCAGCCTGGGCCAGTCAAACAGCTCCCCCGGATCTTTTTTTCGTCCCGGCGCCACATCCGAATGCGCGAGCACATGCCAGGGCCGGATGTTATATGTCTCACAGATCCGGCGGCATAATGCCACAAGGCTGTCCATCTGGGCCTCAGGAAAGGGGCGATATCCTCCTTTGTAGCCCGGATAGGCGTGCCCCGGATTGACCAGTTCGATGCCAATCGAAAAGCTGTTGATGTCCGTCTCCCCTTCCCAGCAGGACACCCCCGCATGCCAGGCGCGATTGTGTTCATGCACCAGACGCAGGATACGGCCGTCCTCCTCAATCATGTAATGGGCGCTGACCTTCGCGCGGGCATCACACATGCGGCTGAGCGCCGCGGCGGCGGAAACCATGCCGGTATAATGCAGGATCAGATAACGGATTTCGGCGTCCGCCCGGCGGTCATCAAAATTCGGCGAGGGCGCCTCGAATATGGCAAGACGTGTCATAACGGCATCCTTCAGCCTGCGCTCAGGGCAGCATCTCCTTGGGCAGTTTACGATTCTTCACCCAATCACGATAATGGATCAGCCCCAGCCCGCCAAGGGTTATTCCGGCACCGATCAGAAACCGCAGGGATAACACCTCGTCCAGGAAGACCACTGCCGCCGTGGTGGCAAATACCGGCACCAGCAGCAGGATCGGCGCGATCTGCGCCACCGGATAATGTTTCAGCAGATAATTGATGCCGCCATAGCCGACAATGGACGAAATCACCGCCGTATAAATCAGCATGCCCCAATGCAGCGCGTCCAGATGAACGAGTTCGGCGATCTGCCCCGTCTCGAACCACAGGCTGAGCGCCAACAGCAGCGGCACGCTGTAAAAGGCCGTCCAGGCCTGTACCCTGAGAATGCTCACCGTCTGCATGCGCCGCATCAGGGTGGTACCGATGGAATAAAGCGTGACCGCGGCCAACATAATCGCTATCGCCAGTCCTTCGCCAGCAATGGCCGGGTCAAAGGTGATGATGATCACCCCGCCAAAAGCCACGGCAATACCCGTCATCCGCCAGAGACTTATTTTTTCGCCCAGGAAAAAATGCGCCAGCAGCAGGGTGATCGGGATATTCATCTGCACCACCACCACGATGGCGGAAACCTGGCTCGCCATATTCATGCCCAAAAACACAAAACCGAAATGCAAGCCCCCGATACAGATCCCCACCAGAAACAGCTTTGTCATGGCGCCTTTCGTCACCCTTAGCCACGGCAAAAGGATCAGCAGCACGATGACAAACCGCAGCGTGCCGAACCAGAACGGGCTCAACTGTTCCAGACCGATCTTCATCACCACGAAATTGAGCCCCCAGGCCAGCGCAACAACCAGGCCCAGTAAAAGATGCAGCGGGGACATGGACGCTTCCTTTTCCCTTGTTATGTCATATGCCGTTCTTTGGCGATGCGGTCATAGGCGGCGTTGATGGCCGCCAGTTTGTCGTTGGCCACGGTGATGAATTCCTCCGGCACGCCTTCCGCCATCAGCCGGTCCGGGTGGTGTTCCTTGATCAGGCGGCGATAGCGGGCGCGGATCTCGCTGTCCGAGGCCTCCCGCCCCACCCCCAGAACAACATAGGGATCGCTGCGGTCCGGACCCATATGGCCCTCGCGAATACGGCGATAGTCCGCTGCTGAAAACCCGAAAATCTGCGCCACCTGTTTGAGGAACTCCTCTTCCTGCGGGTGCATCACCCCGTCGGCGAGCGCAATATGAAACAGGATGTCCAGAAGCTCCTCCAGCACCTCGGGCCGATCATGAAACAGGTCGGCAAGCTGGCGCGCATAGGCCTCATAGCCCGTCACGTCCCGGCGCGCCAGATCGAACAGGCGGCCGACATTTTTGACTTCCCCCTCCGGCACCCGGAAGGCCTGTTTGAACACATTGACCTCATCCCGGGTCACACGCCCATCCGCCTTAGCCATTTTGGCCGACAGCGCGATCACGCCGATGGTGAAAGTGATCTGGCGCAGGCCCTCGGCGCCCGCACCACCGTGCCCTGTAAGTTTCTTGTTCAGTTTTTTACTGGCCGCATGCCCGGCCAATGCCCCGATCAGACCACCGATCGGCCCAGCGAGCACCAGCCCTGCGGCCCCGCCCAAGATCGTACCCCAAATCGACACTACTGGTTCCTCTGCATTTTTTTCGTGACTTTCGTGTGTTACATAGAAACACTTATTACGCAATAGGCATCAATTCCCTTCATCCGGATATTTATCTGACTTTAACATTATGAAAAAAAGTAACACTGGCAAAAAATGGCGGTTCTGGATTGATCGGGGGGGGACGTTCACCGATATTGTGGCGGCGCCGCCGGCCACTGTTTGCGGGGGCGAGTTGCTGACCCACAAACTGCTGTCGGACAATCCGGAACAATATGAGGACGCCGCCCTTCAGGGCATGCGCGACCTGCTGGGCCTGCCCAAAGACGCGCCGATCCCCGCAGGCCGGGTGGACAGCATCAAGATGGGCACCACGGTCGCCACCAACGCGCTTTTGGAACGCAAGGGCGAGCGCACCCTGCTCGTGATCACCCGAGGGTTTAAGGACGCGCTGCGCATCGCGTATCAGAACCGGCCGGATCTGTTCGCGCTCCATGTCACGCTGCCGGAGCTTCTTTATGACCAGGTGGTCGAGGTGGACGAACGCCTGAGCGCCACCGGCGAAGTGCTCATCCCGCTGGACCTGGACAGCCTCAAACCACCGCTTCGGGCCGCCCATGAAGACGGCATCAACGCCGTCGCCATCGTGCTGATGCATGGGTATCGCTATCCCGATCATGAACGGAAAATCGCCGCGCTCGCCCGCGAGACCGGCTTTTCCCAGGTCTCCACAAGCCACGAGACCAGCCCGCTGATGAAGCTCGTCAGCCGCGGCGACACCACCGTGGTGGACGCTTATCTCTCGCCCGTGTTGCACCGTTATATAGACCGGGTCAAGGACGCGGTGCCGGGCATCCCGCTCTATTTCATGCAGTCTCATGGCGGGCTCGCCCATGCAGATCATTTCCGGGGCAAGGACGCCATCCTGTCGGGCCCGGCGGGCGGCATTGTGGGCGCAGCGAGGACCGCCACCCAGGCGGGGGTCGACAAGATTATCGCTTTTGACATGGGCGGCACCTCCACCGATGTGGCCCATTACCGGGGACAGTATGAACGCCGCCACGAAACCCAGGTGGCGGGCGTGCGCATGCGGATTCCCATGATGCATATCCACACCGTGGCCGCCGGTGGCGGCTCGATCCTCGGCTTCGACGGCAGCCGTTTTCGCGTCGGGCCTGAAAGCGCTGGCGCCAATCCCGGTCCCGCCGCCTATCGCCGGGGCGGGCCGCTCACCGTCACCGACGCCAATCTGTTCCTTGGCCGGCTTGATACGGGCAGCTTCCCCCATGTGTTCGGCCCCGGTGCGGATGAACCGCTGGATCTTGACGTGGTGCGCCGCAAATTCGCCGCGATGGCGCAGGAGGTCAAGGCCGCCGGACAGGAGATCAAGAGCCCGGAAAATATGGCAGAAGGGCTGCTGGCCATCGCCGTGGAAAACATGGCCAGCGCCATCAAGAAAATCTCGACCCAGCGCGGCTATGACGTGAGCCGCTATACCCTCACAAGTTTCGGCGGCGCGGGCGGGCAACATGCCTGCCTGGTGGCCGACCGGCTGGGCATAACGCGGGTAATGTTGCATCCTTTCGCCGGGGTATTGAGCGCCTATGGCATGGGCCTTGCGGACCTCAGAAACCTGCAGGAGATCACCCTGGAATGCCCGCTGGACACGGCGCATCTATCCGAAATTGAGGCCGCCATGAACCGGCTGGCGCAAGCCGCCCGGGACGAGCTTAAACAACAACGGGTTCAGGACATCCGGGTGGAACGCACCCTTGAGATCAAATACCGGGGCAGCGACAGCCCGCTGCAGGTGCCGTATGGCTCCCTCAAGGAGATGCGCCGGAACTTTGAAACCTTGCATAAACAACATTTCGGCTTTATCAGCCCGGACAGGCCGCTGATTGTCGAGGCCGCCCGCGCCGAGGCCTGGGGCGGGGGCGAAGCCCTGCCCGACCGGGCCGCAACGTCCCCCAACGGCCCGCGCCCGGCCCCCAAAACCCGGCGGATCTTTTGTAGCGGCAGGTGGGTCGAGGCCACCGTCCTGCATCGGGATGACCTCACCCCCGGCACAGCGGTCCCCGGCCCCGCCATGATCCTGGAAGATCACGGCACCAATATTGTGGAGATCGGCTGGCAGGCGGAGCGGGACCCGCTTGGCAACCTGATCCTGACCCGCACCACGCCGCTCCCCCGGCAAAAAGCCATCGGCACCGATGCCGATCCCGTCATGCTGGAAATTTTCAACAATCTGTTCATGTCCATCGCCGAACAGATGGGGGCGGTGCTGGAAAATGTCGCCCATTCGGTCAACATGAAGGAACGGTTGGATTTTTCCTGCGCCCTGTTTGACGGCGAAGGCCGGCTGGTCGCCAATGCGCCGCATATGCCGGTGCATCTAGGCAGCATGGGCGCGAGCGTGCGCACCATCATTGAAAGACGCAGCGCGACCATGAAACCAGGGGATGTCTATGTGCTGAACGATCCTTATAATGGCGGCACCCATTTGCCGGACGTGACGGTGGTTAGCCCCTGGTTCGATGAAGACGGAAAACCGTTGTTTTACCTCGCCACCCGCGGCCATCACGCGGACATCGGCGGCCTCACGCCTGGTAGCATGCCGCCCTTCTCCCGTCATATCAACGAGGAAGGCGTGCTGCTGGACAATGTGCATCTGGTCAAAGACGGACTATTACAGGAACAGGCGATTACAGATCTATTGTCCGCCGGTCCCTGGCTCGCCCGCAATATCCCGCAAAATATCGCCGACCTCAAGGCCCAGATTGCCGCCAATGAGAAAGGCGCGCGGGAGCTTTCCCGCATGATCGAAGAATTCAGCCTGCCGGTGGTCCGGGCCTATATGGGCCATGTGCAGAAAAATGCCGAAGAAGCGGTGCGCCGGGCGCTCGATGTGCTGAGTGACGGGGCCTATGATTATCCGTTGGACAATGGCGCCATAATCCGGGTCAGGGTGAGCATCGACAAACAAACCCGCCGCGCCCGTATTGATTTCACCGGTACCTCGGCCCAGCAGGACAATAATTTCAATGCCCCGCTCGCCGTCTGTCGCGCCGCGGTGCTGTATGTGTTCCGCTGTCTGGTGGACGACGATATTCCGCTTAATGAAGGCTGCCTCACGCCGCTTGACATCATCGTACCGGAAGGCTGCCTGTTGAACCCGCGGCCACCGGCGGCAGTGGTGGCGGGCAATGTGGAAACTTCGCAAGCCGTGGTCAACGCGCTGTTTCTCGCGCTCGGCAAGATGGCCGCCGCCCAGGGCACCATGAATAATTTCACTTTTGGCGACGAGACGTTCCAGTATTACGAAACCCTCGCCGGCGGCATGGGCGCGACGGCGGATCATGATGGGCAGAGCGCCGTCCAGAGCCATATGACCAATTCCCGCCTGACCGATCCCGAAGTGCTCGAATGGCGCTATCCGGTCTTGCTGGAAGAGTTTTCCCTCCGGCGCGGCAGTGGCGGTGATGGACGGCACCGGGGCGGCGACGGCCTTGTCCGCCGGCTCCGGTTTCGCCATGCCATGCAAGCGGCCATCATTTCCAATCATCGACAGATTCCCCCGCCCGGGCTGAACGGCGGGGATGACGGTCTACCCGGCATCAATAAGGTTATCCGCCGCGACGGTCGGGAGGACATATTGGGGCCGGCCGATGAAACGGATATGCAACCGGATGACGTTTTTGTCATCGAAACCCCGGGAGGCGGCGGCTTTGGACAGAAATAACGGCGCAAAAATAGGCCATTTGCGGCGGCGGGCAATTCTGCTAGCTTTATAAAAACTTAAATAAAAACTTAATATGAGTCGACACATAAAAGTCATTAAACAAATAACAGTCATTAAAGGGGATTATTCATGAAGTTTTTATCAGGATTTATTGGGCTGCTGCTGTGTGCGATGTTCACAGGCCCGGCGGCCACGGCTGCCGATCACAAGGAGCAGCCGCACTGGACCATCATCCATGCCGGAACACTCATGACCGATGCGCGCGAAGAAGTGCGCCGGGAACAGTCCATCCTGATTAAAAATGACCGTATCGAAGAGATCCGGCCTGGATATGTCATGCCTGAAGAGTTAGACCAGGTGAGTGAGGCGGACATCATCGACCTCAGGGGTCAGTTTGTCATGCCCGGCATGATCGACAGTCACACCCATGTGACCATGGAGATCAGCAAGAACAGCCGCCTGGAGGCCGTGACCCTGACCGAAGCGGATTATGCCATCATGGGCGTGCCTTTTGCTCGACGCATTCTGGCCGCAGGTTTCACCACCATCCGCAATGTGGGCGGGCCGCGGGATGGCATTTTTGCGCTCCGGGATGGCATTAACAGGGGATTGGTGGACGGACCGCGCATCCTTGCTGCCGGTTATACCATCTCGCCGCTAGGCGGACATGGGGATACCAACGGGTTCCGCCAAGGGGTGATCGAACCGGACAGCGGCATCTGCAACGGCGCCGATGATTGCCGTCGGGCGGTGCGCGAACAGATCAAGTTCGGCGCCGATGTGATCAAATATGTCGCCACCGGCGGGGTCTTGAGCAATATCGCCGCCGGTACCGGCCAGCAGTTCACGGACGCGGAACAGCGCGCCATTGTCGAAACCGCCCATTCTATGGGCCGCAAGGTGGCCGCTCATGCCCACGGCGCGGACGGGATTAACGCGGCGCTCAAGGCCGGAGTGGACAGCATTGAACACGGTACCTATCTGGATAAGGAAAGCATCAAGCTGTTCAAGAAAACCGGCGCTTATCACGTGCCCACTGTGCTTGCCGGCATCACCGCCGCCGAGATGGCGGAAATTCCGGGCACTCTTCCGCCCGCCAGCGTGGATAAGGCCCGCAAAGTAGGCCCCCAGATCATGGAAGCGCTCAGCCGGTCCTATAAGAGCGGCGTAAAAATTGCCTTCGGCACCGACAGCGGGGTCAGCAAACACGGCATTAACGGCCGTGAATTGGAACTGATGGTCGAAGCCGGCATGCCGGAGCGGGCCGTACTGGAAGCCGCCACGGTCAATGCCGCCGACCTATTGGGGCTTGCAGATGAAATCGGTACGCTGGAAAAAGGCAAAGTGGCCGATATCATTGCCGCCCGGGGTAATCCGCTTGAAGATATCTCCACCCTGCGTACCCCCAGTTTTGTGATGGCCCGCGGCAAGGCTTTTGTTCGATAGAAGGATCCCGCCATGACGCTGCCCACGCCGCCTTATTATGCCGTGATCTTCACCAGCCGCCGCACGGCAGAGGATGAAGACGGATATCAGAAAACGGCCCGGCTGATGGAGGAATTGGCCAGACAGCAACCGGGGTATTTGGGCCTGGACAGCGTCAGAGACAAAACCACACGCGAAGGTATTACGGTGTCCTACTGGCAGGATGAGGCCAGCATTCGGGCCTGGAAAAAAGTCATAGATCACGCCATTGCCCAGAAGACAGGCCGGACAACCTGGTATGAAAAATACGCCATCCATGTGGCCCGCGTGGAACGGTCCTATGATTTTGACAGAAACAGGAAATAAGATGTCTGCGCACCATACGTCTGAAATTGATATCCGCCTCAATCCGGATATTGTCGTCAAAAAATATGCCGAAATTTTTGCCACAACCGGCCGGGTGCATATCCCCGACATTCTCACTCCCGAAAGTGCAGCGCGAATCCATGAAGCGCTCACCACCGAAGTGCCCTGGCAAACCAATTTCAATGACGGGGAAAAAGGTTACACGCTCCATAAAATCCAGGTCGAGGCCATGACCGAGGTACAGCGTAATCTGCTGAACACCCATATTACCGAAAAAGCAAAATACGGGTTTCAGTATATCTATAACAGCTATTCCCTGAGCGATGCCCGGGCGCAGAAACTCAATCAGGACCTATTCATCAACCGGGTGCTGGACTTTGTGAACTCTGAAGCGTTTCTGGACTTCATGCGGGCCGTGACCGGCTTTCAGGAAGCCACCTATGCCGACGCCCAGTGTACCCTGTTCCGCCCCGGCCATTTTCTGACCGATCATAGCGATGATGTGGGCGGCAAAAACCGCCTGGCGGCTTATGTGCTGAATTTCACACCGCACTGGCGGCCTGACTGGGGCGGAATTTTGCAGTTTATTGATAACCACGGCCATATTTCCCAGGGCTTCACGCCCACCTTCAATGCGCTCAACATTTTGAAGGTGCCGCAAAAACATTCCGTAAGCTATGTAGCGCCCCAGGCTGAAGGCGGCCGTTACAGCATCACCGGCTGGCTCAGGAAAGGCGAACCGGAACAGCTTTAGGAGGGCAATTCAGAGATTTCAAGGCGAGGCATTTCTCCGCAAGCCCTCAAAACGGCCAGAGCCAGAATCCCTTGTCCAGGTCGTCTTCACAGCGTTTCAGCTGGGCGCCATAAGTCCGGGCGCTTTTTTCCACCTTGCGCGCCACCCGCATCAACCAAGGCTTTTTTCGGTAGGTACCCCGTTTCCAGCCGCCATGGCCCTCGTGATACGCCAGATACTGGTTATACGCATCCCATTTGGAAATGCCCAGCATGCGTTGGCTTAAATTCGTGTACCAGCCGACAAAGTCGATGGCATCAGCGAAATCATCCCGGCTGGCCCCGTGATTGCCGGTTTTTTTCCTGTACCAGTCCCAGGTGCCGTCTTTCACCTGAGCATAGCCATAGGCCGAGGATTTCCGGCCCCAGGGAATAAGCCCCAACAGATAAACCCGTTCCGGCTTGGCGTCGTATTTGAAGCTGGATTCCTGTTTGATGATCGCCAGTTGCACATGAATCGGCGTGCCATACCGTTTCTGGCTGGCTTTGGCGGCTTTATACCAACTGCTTTTTTCCTTGAAAATGGTGCAGCTGTCATGAATGTTGCTGGGCGGACTGGTGGCGCAACCGGCAAGCCCCAGCAATACAATCGGCAGCAGCGCGTGGCGCATCCCCCTTTTCATTGTGTCGTAAGCCTCTCTTTCACTCTACAGGCCTTCAAGGAATCAAATATGGTGCCCAAAGTCAAGAGATAGCCCTATCCGACAAGCCCCCTGCCCTAATAAAAAAGGGCCGGCGCGAAAGCCGGCCCCAAAGGCAAACGCATATTGAGCAAAAGAGACAGCAGTGTCCCTTAACGGGACTTGATTTTGATCGTTTTCACTTTTTCCTGCGCTTCGGCGGTTTTCGGCAGGACAATCGTCATGACCCCTTTGTGGAAATCGGCCTGAATGGCATCGGCATCCACATTGGGCGGCAGAGTAAAACTCCGCTGGAAGGCGCCATAGCTTCTTTCCGTCAGGTGATAGTCTTTTTCTTTTTCCACCTTTTCCTCTTTTTTCTCTCCTTTGAGGATCAGGACATCATCCTGCAGGGTGAGAGTTACATCCTTCTCGTCCAGCCCCGGCAGTTCCACTGATATTTCAAAAGCTTCCTTGCTTTCGGTGATATCTGTCTGCGGGTTGAGCGCAAATTTGCTCAAGCTCATCGGCCGGCGGAAGAAATTGCTCCACCCTCGCCCATAATCGGAAAATATGTCATCAATTTCCTTGCGCAGATGGGTGAACGGATCAAACAGAGAGAGCGGTGTCCGACCACCCTCATTTTCTTTCCTTTCAGGCAGTTTTTCAGACATGTCTCATCTCCCTTATTACATGACCAACGCATAAAGGATACACACAATATGATGTATGGCATGTCCGACAATTTTCAACATTGATCCAGCGCAAATTATGCCCGTAAATATAAAAAAAAACCCGGGTTCCGGCCCGGGTTTTTCTCATTCTATTTTAAAGGGCGTCCCCCTGGGGCCATGCTTAATGCAGGCGATGATCCAGATTCTCGATGCTCGCCTTGATCAGAGCATCCTTGTCCGCCTTTTTAAGATTTTCCGCAATGAGCTGCCGCGCGGCGGCAATGGCCGCATCAGCAGCAATCTGCTGAATTTCCTTCACCGCATTGGCTTCGGCCTGGGCGATCTTCTGCTCCGCAAGACGGGTCCGGCGTTCAACCATTTCGTTGATTTTAATTTCCGCCTCTTCCGCCAGCGCCTTGGCTTCGCTTTCTGCCTGCTCAAGCATATCCTTGGCCTGCTGTTCCGCCTTGCGCTGGTCCCGCTGATAGCTGTTCAGCAAGGCCGATGCCTCTTCCCGCAACTGGCGGGCATTGTTCAGCTGTTCTTCAATGGCCGCTGATCTTTCATCCAGCTTGCGGGCGATCAGACCGGGAACCTTAAGCCGGATCAGCAGAAGGACAAACAAAATCGCAGAGACCGCCACCCAGAATGTGGCATCACCGATTTCATAACCTTGGTGCGTTTCCTCTTCGTGGAAGGCGGTGACGACACTTTCCATTTCCTGATGGAGTTTCTCCTCAAGCTCCTTAGCTGACTGCTCTATGTCAACCATGGACTTTCTCCTTCACCGGTGCGCTGCTTTTTCCGCTATCCGCCGGAACCTCGGCCAGCCCGGCACCTTCCAGGCGGGTGTCCGCCAATTTGGCTTCCACAACCTTGGCCACTGACTTGGGATCAAGCTCCAGATGAGCAATCCGGGCGACGATTTCCTTACAAAGCTCCGCAGAAACATCCTTTAGCTCGGCCATCGCCTTGGCTTTGGCGGCAGCAATGCGTTGCTCTGCTTCGGCCGCCTCGGCATTCAGCCTGTCTGTCAGCTCGTCATATTTTGCGTCGATTTCAGCTTTGATCTGTTCCCGCTTGGCCGTAATCCGGGCCTTGGCCGTCTCACGCGCCTCGGTCAGCGCCGCTTCATAAGCTGCCCGGGCCTCTTCGGCCTGACGCTGTAACCTTTCCGCTTCTTCCAGATCGTCGGCGATACGATTTTGGCGTTTTTCCAGGATGGCGGAAATTTTCGGAACGGCACTATAAGTCGTAATCAGATACAGCACCCCGAACAGCACCGCCAACCAGAAAATCTGGGGAAGAAATACAGCTGGGTCTAATTGTGGCATTTTCTTCTCTCCTGGGCCTTTAAGTTGCCGTAAGGCCCATTCCTGTTTACGTAAGTGAACCAGGGAAATCAGGGAGTTTCCTCCCTGATGGGCACATTACATGAACAGGATCATAAAGGCGATAACCAGACCGAACAGGCCAGCAGCCTCGGCCAGAGCGGCGCCCAGCATGGTCTGACCAAAAACCTGGCCAGCAGCGGAAGGATTGCGGATCGCGGCAGATACATAGTTACCGAAAATCAGGCCAATCCCTACCCCGGCCCCGATCAGAGCAAAACAAGCCAGACCGGCACCAATCATTTTTGCAGCTTCGACGTCCATTTTATACTTCCTCTTTTGATATATAATTAAATCCAACTACAACAAAACATGCTACCCTTCACCGCATCATCGCAGCTAATGCGTCTTAAGGCCTGTGCCTTAATGCATGTGCAGGGCGTCATTCAGATAAATACAGGTCAATACCGTAAACACGTATGCCTGCAGACAAGCCACCAGCAGCTCAAGGCCGGTAATCGCCACCATGAAGGCCACCGGAAAAATTCCGGAAGCCCCCCAGATGCCTTCCAGTGCACCCAAAGCCACCACAAAGCCGCCAAACACCTTCAGCATGGTATGACCGGCCACCATATTGGCAAACAGACGGACAGACAGGCTGATGGGACGGGACAGATACGAAACCACCTCGATCAAAATCAGCAGCGGCAGCAGATACCACGGTGCGCCATGCGGGACAAAAAATTTCAGAAAACCGATGCCGTGTTTGATAAAGCCGATCAGCGTAACGCCCACAAACACAAAAAAGGCCATCGCAAAGGTAACGGCAATATGGCTGGTGACCGTAAAGCTGTAGGGCATCAGCCCCAGAACATTGGCGAACAGAATGAACATGAACAGAGAGAAAACAAAGGGAAAATACCGCCGGGCATCATGTCCGGCAAGATCGGTCAATGTTTTCGCAACGAATTCATAAAACACTTCCACCATCAATTGCCATCGCCCCGGCACCAAGGCGGCCTGGCGCATGCCTCCCAGCACAAACAGGCTGATCAGCACAACCGTGAGCGCCATAAAGGCGGAAGAATTGGTAAAAGAGACATCATAGCCTGCAACTTCCAGAGGCATGATCTTGGTGATTTCAAATTGCGCAAGCGGGCTGGCCACTTTATCTTCCCTCTTATTACCTGTCTTGTTTCAACAAAACACGAATTACGGTTTATCTTCCTCATCATCGGACCCAGGCCGGTTCATCTGCTCTGCGGTCCTCAGAACGTTTCTGATCCCGGCACCGATGCCCAAAAACAGAAACACAATCATTAACCACGGCCGGGTTCCCAGCCAGTCATCCAAAAACAGGCCAATCAGCGCCCCCATCACGATCCCCGCAACAAGATCGGCAACCAGCCTGATCGCCGCGCCATAGGCGCTCATCGGTTTCGGTTTCCCCGAACTCTTGTCCTTCTGGGCCTGACGCGCCGCCTGTAGCCGGGCGCTGAAATCTTCGAAAGACCGCTCTTTGTCGCCTGACTTGTTTTCATCATCAGACACAGGCAACCCCTTTTCGAAAACCGATCCGAACCAAAAGCCCGGACCGCACCCGCAAAATTGTGTGCACCATAGTTTCTGCCCCGTGCCCTGTCAAGTTACAAAAAAAGGACTTTTTATTCCTGCAAATATGGCCGTAACCCCCTGCGAACAAAGGTTGTTTTCCCCCGCAGCTTTTTGAGCTTATTTTTCCCCTCCTCCGCAGGCCTATCCCAGAAGAGAATCTGCCAGCCTGTCGCGCATTCTTTCGGCACTTTCCAGGTCCACGGAAACCAGCTGTGACACCCCGCGTTCCGCCATAGTAACACCAAACAGCCGATTCATCCGCGACATGGTTAGCGCATTGTGGGTGACGATCAGGAAACGGGTTTTCGTCTTGCGGGTCATTTCATCCAGAAGATCGCAGAACCGCTCCACATTGGCATCATCCAGCGGCGCGTCCACCTCGTCCAGCACACAAATCGGTGACGGATTGGTCATAAACACCGCAAAAATCAGCGACAGCGCCGTCAGTGCCTGCTCCCCCCCCGACAACAGGGACAGATTTTGCAATTTCTTGCCCGGCGGGCTGGCCATAATCTCCAAGCCGGCATCCAGCGGGTCTTCAGACTCGGTCAGTTCAAGATGAGCATGACCCCCGCCAAACAGGGTCGTAAACAAGGTCGAAAAATGAGCGTTGACTTCCTCAAACGCCTTCAGCATACGTGCCCGGCCTTCCCTATTCAGGTCGGCAATAGCGCGTTTCAGTTTTTCAATGGCCTTTTCCAGATCCTCGCGTTCCCGGACGGAGGTTTCCAGACTTTTTTCAATTTCAGCCAGTTCCTCTTCCGCCCGCAGGTTCACGGCCCCCAGCCGCTCCCGTTCCATTTTCAGCCGCTCCAGCCGGCGGTGTGCCTCCTCCTCATCCGGAAATTCCGCTTCCGGCTCATGATCCGCCTTTTCCCTTAGCGCTTCGGGCGCACAACCGAACTCCTCTTCAATACGGCGTTTCAGCGCCTGACGTTGCTCGTCATATTGTTCCAGACTGGTTTCGTAACGTACTTTTTGCTCCCGGGCTTCGGCGAGAGCTGCCTGCACCTCCCGGATTTCGCGCTCCTTGGTCGCCAATGTTTCTTCCGCTTCTGCCAGCCGCTGCGCAGCATGGCGACGGTCTTCTTCCGCCGCGTCAATCAGACTGTTGAGCTTGCGGCGTTCTTCCACAATCTGACCGGGGCGATTTTCGAGCGCCGCCAGCTCCTCGCGTGCTTTCGCCCGGCGCTGAACCAGCTTTTCCAGATGCTGCTCAATATCCCCCAGACGCAGTTTCCAGGCGCCAAGTTCCGTTTCAATCTGCTCCAGACGGTCTTGCCGTGCTGTGCTTCGGGACAGGAAACTGTCATGCGCCAGACGCGCCTCCGACAGATCATGCCGACGCGCTTCCACCTCCGCCCGGGCCGCCTGAATATCCTGTTCCAGACTGGCCGGCTCCGGCAGCGCCGCCAGGGTTTCCCGAACCTGTTCCCGGCGTGCCCTAACTTCATCAAGGCTTTCCAGAATATGCCCCAGACGATCCTTTAGCGCCGTCTCTTCCGTCTGATGGCGGGTGGCTTGTTTTTCCGCTTCGGTCAGTTCCCGACGCGCGGCGGCGGCCTTTTCTTCCGCGTCCCGCCACGCCTGCCGCAGGTCCCGGGCCTGCTGTCGGGCTTCATCAAGCCGGCTCTGGGCCTGTTCAAGCTCCCGACGGGCATGTTCGGTGTATCGGTGCTGTTCCTGCATCGCCTCACGGAGGGTTTCAAGCCGGTTTTTCTGCGCTAGACGAATGGCGGCGCCGCTGGGTGCCTCCGGCGAGGTGCACAACCCATCCCAGCGCCAGACCCCGCCCTTGCGCGTCACCAGGCGCTGACCGGGGTGAAGACGGTCCAGCAGCGTCATGGCCTCTTCTTCCGTATCCACCACACCGATCTGAGACAGCCGGCGGGCCAAAGCTTCGGGGGCCTGCACATGATCCACCAGCCTCTCTACCCCTTGCGGCAGGGCCGGTGGATTGGCCAGAGGCGGTAAATGACGCCAATGCACAGGATCCTCCCTGTCCTCCGATGCGTCCAGATCCGCATCCAGTGCCGCCCCAAGCGCCGCTTCATAACCTTCCCGCACGGTAACTTTTTCCAGAATCGGCGTAAATCCTTCCTGATGTCCCGCGGAAAGAAGCTCTTCCAATGCCTCAATCTCTGCCTGCAATTTGGCCTGCTTTGCTTCCTGGGTCTGCAAGGCGGCACGGGCGTCCTGCTCCTGTTGCTGCCAGTGCTGACGGTTTTCTTCGGCCTCGACGGACTTGACCTGCTGAAGCTGCATCTGTTTTTCGGCGGCCGACAACCTGTTTTCCGCTTCATTCAACGCTTGAGTAAACAGATTGTTGCTTTCCAGACGGGCAATGCGTTCCTCAATGGTGTTTTTTTGTTCCGTGAGCGCCGCCAGACGGTTTTCGGTTTCTTCCAGATCCCGGAGAAGATTGTTTTTTTCCGCATTGCGCTGAGCCTGCCGGCGGGTCATTTCCTCCAGCGCCCATTCCGCTTCCAGGGTCGCGGCTTGTTTTTGTTTCAGGGTTGCCGATAATTGCTCCACATTATCTGTCTGATTTTCAATGTCCTGAAGAAGCTGCCGCTTTTCCGCACTCAGGCGTTCGGTCATACGGGCCGCATCCCCGACGACGCCTTTTTCCCGGGCTTCGTCCTGATCAATCTGTTCCAGTTGCGCCCGCAGTTTTTCCTGAGTCTCATGTATCCGCTTTTCTTCCCCATCCAGGCCATCCCGCGCTACGGTGAGGCGATGCAGTTTGGCGGCAAGCTCCGCTTCCGCTTCCCGCAGGGAAGGTAGTTTTGCGGCCAAGATGGCCTGTTCCTTATTCAGGGCAGCGAGAGTGGTGCTGATGTCCGACACTTTGCGCACGGCCGTGCGCATGTCGGTTTCGGTGCGGGCGATATTACCGGCAATGGCCCGCCATTCCATATACAGGATCAGGGCCTGCAGGGTGCGGATTTCCCGGCTGACATTCTTGTAGCGCGTGGCCTGGCGCGCTTGGGATTTCAGGCTGCGAATCTGCTCCTGAAGCTGGATTTCCACATCCCCCAGCCGTTCCAGATTATTTTCCGCCGAGCGCAATTTGCTTTCCGCTTCCTTGCGGCGGGAATGCAGGCCACTGATACCGGCGGCTTCCTCCAGCACGGCCCGACGGGCCTGCGGCTTGGCATTAATCAGCGCACCAATGCGCCCCTGGCTTACCAATGAGGGGGAATGGGCCCCGGTGGAGGCGTCGGCAAACAGAAGCTGCACATCCTTGGCCCGTACCTCCTTGCCATTAAGACGATAGGCGGAGCCGCTTTCGCGCTCAATGCGCCGGGAAATTTCCAGCTGAATTTCATCATTAAAGGCAGCCGGGGCGGTGCGATCCCCGTTATGCAGGGTCAGGGTTACTTCCGCCAGGTTGCGCGCCGGGCGGGCCGAGGTCCCGGCAAAGATCACATCATCCATGCCGGACCCACGCATGCTTTTGGCGGAATTTTCCCCCATGACCCAGCGCAACGCCTCCAGAAGATTGGATTTGCCGCACCCATTGGGACCTACAATCCCCGTTAGACCTTTTTCAATGACCAGTTCGGTCGGATCAACAAAAGACTTAAAACCGGATAGCCTGAGCCTTGTAAAATCCACCTTGGTTCCCTCCCTGGGGTTCATCCCCGGCGTTGCAACACTCCCGTCATCTGGAGCGCCCCGGGCCGGTCCCGAAAGATAAAGCGGCAAAAACTCAGGCCAATCCTTGTCCTGTAACGGATCAGTTCAGTTTTTGCAGGGCCTTATCAAGGGACTCAAAATCGGGGCGTCCCTCAAACTTTTCGCCATTGATTACAAATGATGGCGTTCCCGTAATCTGATAGGTCTTGGCGCCTTCCTGATACACGTCAATCAGATAATCCCGAATCCGGGAATCGGTCAGACACTGTTCCATGCGGCTTTTGCTGATCCCGGCCATGCGGGCAATTTTCGCCACTTCGTTACGGGTAAATTCGGAAAACATCCGATAGCCAGTCTCTTTACCATACTGATCTGCAAGTTTCCGATATTCCTGGGGCTGGAACCAGGCCGACTGGCGTTTAAAAATCAGCCCTAACAGCGGGTAATATTTATCTTCTGTCGCACAGCGGGAAATGATCGACACATCAAGATCAATGGCGTTCAGCATAAAATGCCGGTAAATGAGTTTGGCTTTGCCTGTTTCGATATATTTTTCTTTCAGTTGCGGCAACACATTCTCATGAAAGTCCGCACAGTGCGGGCAGGTGGTGGAGGCATATTCGATGATTTCGATCGGGGCCTCCGGGTCCCCCATCACCACATCATAATCCAAAAAGGGTTTGTCCTGAGCCGCAGTGGTCTGTACCGGCTTCTGGTCGCCTGCAGCCGGTGCGGAAGCAACTTTTTGCGCACTTCCTTCTGACTCCGACGCCGCGGACATGGCCGTGACCCCCATCAGGCCGCCGCCCGAAAAGAAGGCCGCCAGAACAAAAATAGAAAACAGTTTTTTTCGCGTATTTAGTTGTTTAGTCATGTCGTATCCACAATATATTGTAGGTGAGTATAGAAATGATTGTTCCTTCAAATCAAGTGAAGAATCGTTAAGGGCGCCTAATCCGGCGGCAGCGCCCCCTTGCCGCGCCGGGCAAAGCGACGCTTAGGTCTTGGTTTTTCTGCTTTTTCCGGATCGAAGAGCGAGGCCCCGAGACGATAGAGCGCCTGCCGCAAGCTATTGTCCTTGACCCTGCACAGTGTCTCTTCCAAAAATTTTTTCTGAGACTCGGTCAACTCCGGTTCCCGGCGTGACGCCGGCCGCAACCGGGGCGGTACCGGCCCCTGCCGCAGTTTCAGCCTGTCCACGGCCCGATACCCGTAATAGCTGTTGATTCTGTCAATAATCAAAGGCTCCAGATGCTGTATTTCTGCGGCAAAGCTGCCCTGCACCCGGACATAGAGCGTCCCCCCCCGGCTTTCGCCGTCAGGCGTTTCCCGCGGCGGGCTCAGCCGCTCTGGCAGGCTGCACTCCGCAAGCACGGAACCCACAATATCGCTCCATCGGGAAATGATTTCCCGCCGGGCAAAACCGTAACGCCGGAACGCTCTGAGGCTGGACAATTCTACCGCATCGGCCACGGAAAGGGGCTTCCGAGACCTGCCGGTGCCGCGTACTCCCCCAAAGCTTTTTTCTGGTCGCTTTATGGTCATGACGTTACTATACAGTTCTTCCCGCAAATCGAAAGAGGGACAACCATAAGATATTTCCGGCCTATGTCCAAAATAAGATGATCATAGGAAAAAACACGGAGGGAGATGAGGGGGTCTCACACCTGGGGAGCCTGCCGACGACTCTATTTTCTGGATTCTTTCGAGGCTTTCTTTATAGTTTTCCTTCCCGAAACAAACTCAGCACCAAAAACCGAAAAAGAAAACCGAACAAAACAATCACCACCGGGTTATGACGACAGCAGAACAGGACATCTTATTACAACACTGCGAAGATCTCGCGGACATGCTGCTGGACTGGTACGACACTCACGCCCGGACCTTGCCCTGGCGCATCAGCCCCGAACATCGCAAAGGCGGCCTCGTGCCGGATCCCTATGAAGTCTGGCTCAGCGAAATCATGCTGCAACAGACCACCGTCGCAACGGTGATTCCCTATTTCACAAAATTTATCGAAAAATGGCCCACCGTTAAGGATCTGGCCCAGGCCGATCTGGATGATGTGCTGGTGGAATGGGCGGGACTGGGATATTACGCCCGGGCCCGAAACCTGCATAAATGCGCGCAGGTCATCGCCTATGACCTGGACGGTATCTTTCCCACCACAGAGGGCGACCTGCGCAAGCTGCCCGGTATCGGCCCCTATACCGCCGCCGCGATCGCTGCCATTGCCTTTGATGAGGCCGCCACAGTGGTAGACGGCAATGTGGAGCGGGTCATGGCCCGGCTGTTTGACGTGCACACCCCCCTGCCCGACGCCAGACCGGTTTTGAGAGAATTTGCCGAAAAGCTGACCCCCACACACAGACCGGGAGATTACGCCCAAGCGGTTATGGATCTGGGCGCGACTGTGTGTACGCCGCGGGCGCTCAAATGTAACGGGCGCTGCCCGTGGGAGGCATTCTGCCTCGCCGCCCGCACTGACAGCGCTGAAGAACTGCCCAAAAAGACACGCAAGGCGGAAAAACCCACCCGCCGGGGTTTTGCCTTCTGGGGGGAATTTGACGGCAAGCTGTGGCTGCGCCGCCGACCCGAAAATGGATTGCTCGGCGGGATGATGGAGGTGCCTACCAGCGACTGGATTCCCAGCAACAGCTGGGACAATTTTCCACCTCCCCGGGTGCCGATTATCGCCAACTGGCGGGAACTGCCGGGGCTGGTGCGCCACACCTTTACCCATTTTCACCTGGAACTGAAAGTGATCCGCCTTGAGCTTGAAGAAATGATCAATCTGCAGGAAGGGGAATGGGTGCCACTGGACCAGCTGGATAAATACGCCCTGCCTACGGTGATGAAAAAAATCATCGATCATGTACGCGAACCGGTGCTGGACCTGTGAGCGGGAAGGAAAATCGAGGCTATGTATATCCTGCACGACAATCCCCACTCCGGCAATGCCTATAAGGTGCGCCTTCTGCTAAGCCAACTGGGGGTGCCTTTTCGCAGCATTTCCTATGACGTGACCATCGGAGAGACCCGCACCCCGGACTTTCTGTCGCGGATCAATGCCAACGGCCGCATTCCGGTGGTGGAGTTTCCGGACGGGCACTGTCTCGCCGAATCCAACGCCATTCTGTATTATTTTGCGCAAGAGACAGACTATTTCCCCACCGATAAATGGGGCCAGGCCCAAGTGATGCAGTGGCTGTTTTTTGAGCAATACAGCCACGAACCCTATGTCGCCGTGGCAAAATTCATTCTCACCCTCCTGCCGGAAGATAGCCCCCGCCGGGCGGAACTACCGGACCTGCATGAAAAAGGCACTGCGGCGTTACAAGTGATGGAAGCCCATCTGAAGGATCGAACCTTTCTCGTGGGCGAACAGTATTCCATCGCCGATATCGCGCTATTTGCCTATACCCATGTGGCTGAAATGGGTGATTTTGACCTTGGCCCCTATCCAGCCATTCGAACCTGGATCGAACGGGTGCAGAACACCCCGCGATTTATTCCCATGTTTCCGGAGTAAGGCGGTCTTCCCGTCATTGCCACACAGACAGCAATCCAGCCCCATAACACACCCCCCCAATTGGCCCGGAAGAGCCATTTTAACAAAGGACTGGATTCCCGCCTGCGCGGGAATGACGAATAGGAGAGCACCGATATAATGGTGAAAGAGAGCGGCAATAATAATGAAAAAGATGGGACAAGGGATGTGAGGACCGTTATCTGTTAATTTCGTCATAAAGATCCCGCCAAGTGGGGTTCAATTCTTCAATCAGCCGTAGTTTCCATTTGCGGTTCCATTTTTTGATTTGCTTTTCCCGCACAATCGCCGCACCGATGGTGTCGTGGTTTTCATAATAGACCAGACGGGTCACATTATACTTGGCAGTGAAGCCCGAACTTAAGTGTTTTTTATGTTCATACATGCGTCTGGCAAGATGGTTTGTTACGCCGACATATAGTGTCCCATTGCGATCACTGGCCAGAATATAAACATAGCCGCCCGGCTGCATGTCCCCCCCTCACGTCATAATGTGGTTTCCCCATTTCAAGCTATCACGCTTTTTTCAAGTCGTCACCATTAAGCCGTTCCCTCTATTTTTTATCACTGTCCCCACTCCCTATTCGTCATTCCCGCCTGCGCGGGAATGACAATAAAAACGGGAATGACAATAAAAAGAGGGAAAGAGGGGAGAAACATTTTTAAAATCGGGCGGCGATTTTGTCGTACTCCTCCAGCCCCTTGAGCGGACCGATCGCCCCAAGCGTCAGCGGCCCCGAAGACAGCAACCGGTCCATATACCGCATGACCGCTGTCTCATCCACTCGATCCAGGCTGTCAAGAATTTCCTGTCGCGGGATGGGGCGGTCAAAAATCATCATCTGCCGGCCCAGTTGTTCCATACGGTTGGTGGTGCTTTCATAAGCCATCATCATGCCGGCCTTGAGCTGGGTACGGGCCCGGCTCACCTCTTCTGCGCTCACATCCTGGCTGAGCCGATGCATTTCCTCAGCCACTACGGGAATCAGCTCATTTACCTGATCCGGTCCCGTCCCCGCATGAATGGCAAAGGTCCCGCCATCGGTATAGGACTGCATGAAGCTGTAGATGGAATACACCAGGCCCCGCCTTTCGCGTACTTCCTGAAACAGACGCGACGACATGCCGCCCCCCAGAATCATGGACATAATCTGCGCCACATAATAATCCGGATCGTCATAGCTGATCCCGTCAAAACCGAAAACCAGATTGACCTGATCATAGTCCTTGTCCTTAAGCCGCGCCCCGCCGATATAAGAGATCGGCTCCATGCGACTGTCTCGACGTCTTTGCAAGGCGGAAAACTTCTTTTCGGCAAGGTCGACAAGCTGGTCGTGATTAACGCGCCCTGCTGCCACCAGCACCATTTCCTCAGCCTTGTAGTGGTGCCCCATATAATCGGCAAGATCATGGCGTTGGAACCGCCGCACCAGATCCAGCGTACCAAGAATGGGCCGACCGGCCGGCTGATCGGGATAGGCGGCCTCCTGCATCAGGTCAAACACTATATCATCGGGAGTGTCGTTGGCTTGCCCGATTTCCTGGATGATAACTCCCCGCTCCCGTTCCAGTTCCTCAGCATCAAATGTGGAAAACTGCAAAATATCAGCCAACACGTCGAGGCCCAGTTCCAGATCCTCATGCAGAAGCCGGGCATAATAGGTGGTATGCTCCCGCGAGGTATAGGCATTCAGATACCCGCCGACATTTTCAATCTGTTCGGCAATGTCGCGCGCCGTGCGCCGGATCGTGCCCTTGAAGGCCATATGTTCCAGCATATGGCTCAGCCCGTTCTGTTCCCGGTTTTCGTGGCGGCTGCCCACATCGTTCCAGACCCCCACCGTCACGGTTTCCACATGCGGCATACTGTCACTCACAACACGCAAGCCGTTATCCAGGGTCGAAGTCCGTACTGTCATTCGCGTTCGTCTGATTTTTCCGTCACTTTTTATTTCAACGTGTTTTTATTTCAACGTATCACGTATATAGGCCTGTATCACGCCCAGGTCATTGGGCAGGCTGTCATATTTTTCCGGGCGCGAAAACAGATCCGCCATATGATCCGGCAATGCCGGATGTTTGCCGGTAACCGCCTCCACGGCATCCGGGAATTTGGCCGGATGCGCCGTGCTTAAAGTCACCATCGGCGTTTCAGCCCGACGGCGCTTGCTGCGGGCCGCGCAAACCCCCACTGCCGTATGCGGGTCCAGCAGGATTTCCGTCTCGTCATAGACCTCGCGAATGGTGGCGCGGGTGTCTTCTTCACTTACACGACAGGCCTCAAAAAGAGCCTGTGCCTTTTCCAGCTGTGGCCCGTCGATGGTGAAACTGCCCGCCTGTTTCAGGTTTTCCATAAGCCGGCGGATTTCCGCCGCCTGCCCGTCATAAAGATTATACAGCAGCCTTTCAAAATTGCTGGACACCTGAATGTCCATGCTGGGGCTGATGGTCGGTTGTACCGTGCCCACCGTATAATCCCCGCTGGTCAAACTGCGGGCCAGAATATCATTTATATTGGTCGCCACCACCAGCTGTTCAATAGGAAGTCCCATGCACCGCGCCACATATCCCGCATAGACATCACCAAAATTACCGGTCGGCACGCTATAGGAAATAGGCCGTGCCGGAGCGCCAAGCGCGACAGCCGAAGTAAAATAATAGACGATCTGCGCCATCACCCGGGCCCAGTTGATGCTGTTGACGGCAGACAGCGCGATCTCGTCCCGGAAGGCAAGATCATTAAACATGGCCTTGACCAGCGCCTGACAGTCGTCAAAGGTCCCCTCCACAGCAATATTGTGCACATTGGCGCTTTGCACGGTGGTCATCTGCCGCCGCTGGACCTCGGACACCCGGCCCTTGGGATGCAGCATGAAAATTTCCGCACAGCTCCGATCCCGCACGCAGTCTATAGCGGCCGATCCCGTATCGCCGGAGGTGGCCCCCACAATGGTGATCCTGCGTCCCTGACGGGTCAGCACATGGTCGAACAAATGTCCCAAAAGCTGTAACGCCACATCCTTGAACGCCAGCGTTGGTCCGTGAAACAGCTCCAGGATCCATTCATTGCTGTCTAACTGGGAAAGCGGTGTGACCGCCTTATGCCGGAAGGTGGCGTACGCCTTGTCAATGAGGTCGGCAAAATCGTCTTCGGATATTTCCGGACACACATAGGGTTTCATCACCCGAAAGGCCGTCTCCTGATAACTCAGCCCGGCAAAGGAAGCAATATCCTCCCGGCTCAATTGCGGCCAGCTTTCCGGCAGATACAGGCCCCCGTCCCGGGCCAGACCGGTCAGCAGAACTTCTTCAAATCCCAGGGACGGCGCTTCCCCGCGTGTACTGACATATTTCACCTTATGCGTCCTTTATTCTCAGGCTGTAGATGATGAGCGACTCATACATTTTGCGCGGGCAAGACTAGCATCTTGCCTTGACGATGCAAGTTATTCCTGTGTCCCCTCGTCCCGTCTTAAACGAACATGATAGACCAGATAAATAATCAGCAGCACCGCTGCCAACCCGAACCAGGTCAGCGCATAATCCAGATGATTGTTCACCAGCTTGATCCGGGTTCGCCCGCCCAGGGGGTATTCCTCCGGATCCCCCCCTTTATCAGCATAGAGATACATGGGAAAAACCTTTTCCAGATTCTGGCTTTCCGCCATGGCCGCAATGTCACCATAATACCAGTCATTGGTCTGCGGGCTGTTTTCCGGGCCGTACCAGATCTTTCCCCAAGGCTTGCGCAACACCCCGGTCACGGTAACCTTACCCTCCGTTAGCGTCTGCGGACGCATTGTTTTGAGTTTCAGCTGTTCCGGTACCCAGCCGCGATTGACAATGATGACCCCGCCCCGGTCCAGCATCAGAGGGGTGAACAGATCATAACCCGGTTTGCCATCGGGCCCGATGCTGTACAGCGTCATTTCCCGCATATGCAGAAAATGGCCCCGTACCATTACCGGCCGGTATTCCCAGCGATCCAGAACCTCCGGGCTATTCTCCAGAGAACGGGGAAGGTCCACTGGGGGCAGCGCCATGCGGCTTTCCAGTTTTTCAATCAGCCCCAGCTTCCAGTCAAGCCGCTCCAGCTGCCAGTTGCCCAGCACACAAAGAAGGATAAAGGCCGGCAGGGTAAAGACCGTGGGCCATAAACGGGGGCGGAAGGAAATCATATCTCGTCTTCCCCGTCCAGCCGGCCTTCTTCTGCCTTGAAATGATATTGCAGGGCAATCATCACCCCCTTGAACGGGCGCAACAATGCGAGTGCCCCCAGCAGGGTCAGCGGCCCCCAAAGCACGACATGCACCCATAGCGGCGGCTCAAAGCTTACCTCCACCACAAGCGCAAGTCCCACAACGATAAAGCCGAGAATCAGAATAATAAAAACGGCCGGGCCATCCGCGGACTCAAATGATGAATAGTCCAGACCGCAGCACGAACATTTGTCCCGCAGATCCAGATACCCCCTGAACAAGCGGCCTTGGCCGCAACGCGGACAGACACCCCCCAGCCCCGCCCTAAGAGGCGAGACTGGGGTCATCAGATAAGGATCATGGTCTTGATCAGGCATTAACCGCCTTAATGGCCTGCAACACCGTTGCTGGACCCCGCGACATAAATGCTAAAGAACAACCCCAGCCACACCACGTCAACAAAGTGCCAGTACCAGGCGGCCGCTTCGAAACCGAAGTGGTGATCAGGTTTGAAATGGCCCCGCAGGCCACGTAACAGACACACCAACAGGAAGATGGTGCCAATGATCACATGGGCGCCGTGGAACCCGGTCGCCATATAGAAGGTGGAGCTGTAGATGCCATCTTCGAAGCCGAAGCTGGCATGGGCATATTCGTAAGCCTGGATGCCGGTGAAGCTGAGCCCCAGAAGAATGGTGAAAGTCAACATACGCAGGAAGGTGCTGCGGTCCCCTTCAACAAGGGCATGGTGCGCCCAGGTTACCGTGCAGCCGGATGTCAGCAGGATCAGCGTATTGACCAGCGGCAAATGCCAGGGATCCAGAGTTTCCACGCCTTCCGGCGGCCATACCCCACCTACGGCCTCGGTAGGAAACAGGGACGCATTGAAATACGCCCAAAACCACGCCACAAAAAACATGACCTCGGAAATAATAAACAGGAACATGCCATAACGCAGGCCCAACTGCACGATGGGTTTGTGAAACCCTTTGTGCTCGCCCTCGTCAATGACATCCCCCCACCAGCTATAGGCGCCATAAGCCAGAATGACCGCACCGGTGATAACCACCCAGCTTACGTCGAAATGCATCAACAACACCAGTCCAATACCAGTGACAAATGCGCCGATCGAACAGATCAACGGCCACGGGCTCGGGTCCACCAGGTGATATTCATGTTCAGTAGCATGTGAATCTGACATCTATTGTCCCCTTACTCACTCTATGCGTAATTGTATCCTAACCAAATAGCGGCCTGCCCGCCGTCTATTGTTCCTCATTCATCCGGAAAAATGTATAGGAAAGGGTGATTTCCTTCACCTCATCCAAACGTTCATCTTCGGCAATTTCCGGGTCAATGAAGAAAGTGACTGGCATGTCCACCTCTTCCCCGGGTTTGAGTGTCTGCTCCGTAAAACAGAAACATTCAATCTTACTGAAATACGCTCCCGCCTTATACGGCGTGACATTAAAGGTCGCCGTGCCGGTTATCGTTTCGGAACTGTTGTTCACAGCCTTATAGAACACCAGAGCCTCTTCCCCAACCTTGACGGTAACTGACCGCTGCACCGGCCTGAAACTCCAGGGCAGCTCCCGGTTTACATCCGCATTAAAACTGACCTTCATTTCCCGGTTCAGCACCACAGGCGCCGCACCGCTTTCCGCTCTTTGCGTTGTACCCCCATAGCCTGTTACCTGGCAGAATAGCTGATACAACGGCACTGCGGCAAAAACAAGCCCGATCATCACTACCAGGATCAGCATGATCACAAGCAGGGTTTTGGTATTGTTGGGTCTGGTTTCTGCGTAACTGTTCATGGGTATCCCTATATCACATTCAGCTTCGCAAGAGTGAGCAGGAAAAACAACACGACCAAGGCCAGCAGCACAGCAGCCAGCGCATAATTCCGCCCGGCGCGTTTTTTATGTTCCTCATGCAGCGGCATCAGATCAGCCCTCCTGAAGTCTGGCCCAGAACAGCTTCCGTTCCCAGAACCGCAAACAGAATAAACAGATACAGGATCGAGAAAAAGAACAGCTTTTTCGCCGTTCCGATATCTTTACGAAAATAAAGCTTCAGCGCCAGGCCCAGAAAAACAGTCCCCAAAACCGCAGAAGTCAGCCCATAGACCGGCCCGGCAAATCCCATCACCCACGGGGCCAGCGTGATCGGCACCATAAGCAGGGTATAAATCAGAATCTGCTTACGGGTTTCCACCTCTCCCGCCACCACCGGCAGCATCGGCACCCCCACCTTTTCATAATCCTTGCAGGCAAACAAAGACAACGCCCAAAAATGCGGTGGCGTCCACATAAAAATTATCCCGAACAAAACCAGGCTTTCCAAGGAAATGTTGCCGGTCACGGCGACCCAGCCGATCATCGGCGGAAATGCCCCCGCCGCCCCGCCGATAACAATATTTTGCGGGGTGCGGCGTTTCAACCACATGGTATAGACAAAAATATAAAACCCGATGGTAACCGCCAGAAGCACTGCCGCCGTGATATTTACCGCTAGTCCCATCAGCAGAACGGACGCCACTGACAACGCTACCCCGAAATGCAACGCACTTTCACGGGAAACGCGCCCCGCCGGGATCGGCCGGTCGCAGGTGCGGTTCATCACCGCATCTATATCCGCGTCATACCACATATTCAGGCAGCCCGATGCCCCGGCCCCCACGGCAATACATAAAATGGCCGTAAAGGCGATCACAGGGTGAATTTCCCCCGGCGCCAGCAACAGGCCCACAAGCCCAGTAAAAACCACCAGCGACATCACCCGTGGTTTCAGCAGGGCCCAGAAATCCCTCGCCGCCGGTTCATATTGATCATAACGGCGCTGTTCAGCAGAAGTAGCGTACATCTTGTCCCGTCAAGCTCACCAAAAACCCAGCCTGCCCTTCCGAGCAAACCGCCGGGCAATCTGAAAGTCCGTAAAGCGGGCCCCTCTTCCTCTCGGAACATTCCGGGAAAGACAAGGCCCGCCCCTCATCATGTTTATTTAATCCGCGGCAGTTTCTCAAACTGGTGGAACGGCGGCGGAGAGGACAGCGTCCACTCAAGCGTGGTTGCCCCTTCGCCCCACGGATTTTCATCCAGGGTCCGTTTGGACATCAGGGTTTTCACCACACCAATCAGGAAGAACACCAGCCCCACAGCCATCACATAATACCCAATGGTGGAAACCAGGTTCCAGTAAGCGTAGGCATCCGGATAGTCCGGGATACGCCGCGGCATGCCAGCCAATCCCAAGAAATGCTGCGGGAAGAAAATCAGGTTCACACCGATAAAGGTCAGCCAGAAATGAATCTTGCTGATCAATTGCGGATACTGTTTCCCGGTCATTTTGCCAATCCAGAAATACCAGCCGGCATAAATAGAGAACAGCGCCCCCATGGACATGGTGTAATGGAAATGCGCCACCACATAATAGGTGTCATGAAGCGCCGTATCCACAGACCCGTTGGCCAGAACCACACCGGTTACCCCACCGATGGTGAACAGGAAAATCATGCCAAGGGCAAACAGCATCGGTGTTTCAAACCGGATCGATCCGCCCCACATGGTCGCCAGCCAAGAGAAGATCTTGATGCCAGTGGGCACCGCAATCACCATGGTTGCGGCCGTGAAATAGGCTTTGGTGTCCACATCCATGCCGACGGTGAACATATGGTGGGCCCAGACGATAAACCCGACCACGCCGATCGCCACCATCGCATAGGCCATGCCCAGATAGCCGAATACCGGCTTGTTGGAGAAGGTGGCCACCACATGACTGATCAGGCCAAAGCCGGGCAGGATCAGGATATAAACTTCCGGATGACCGAAGAACCAGAACAGGTGCTGGTACAGGACCGGATCACCCCCCCCGGCGGGGTCAAAGAAGCTGGTGCCAAAGTTACGGTCTGTCAGCAGCATGGTGATCGCCCCGGCCAGAACCGGCAGAGACAGCAGCAGCAGGAAGGCCGTCACTAGAACGGACCAGACAAACAGCGGCATCTTGTGCAGGGTCATGCCCGGCGCACGCATGTTGAAAATAGTACAGATGAAGTTAATCGCCCCCAGGATTGAAGAAGCCCCGGCAATATGCAGAGAGAAAATGGCAAAATCCATGGCCGGTCCGGGCTGTCCGGAGGTGCTGAGCGGGGCATAAACCGTCCAGCCGCCGCCCACGCCGTTCTGCCCCGGAGGGCCTTCGAAGAACATGGACATCACCAACAGGCCCAACGCCGCCGGCAACAACCAGAAGCTGATATTGTTCATGCGCGGGAAGGCCATATCCGGCGCCCCGATCATGATCGGCACGAACCAGTTACCAAACCCCCCGATCAGCGCCGGCATGACCATGAAGAACACCATGATCAGCCCGTGCGCGGTAATCAGCACGTTAAAGAAATGATAGGCGGCATCCACATCCCCGCCGGTAAAGGCCGGAAGGAAGTCCATGCCCGGATACATCAGCTCGGCACGCATCAGGCCGGAGAAAATCCCGCCGATCAACCCGGCCACAATGGCAAAGATCAGATACAGCGTGCCGATATCCTTATGATTGGTGGACAACAACCACCGGCGCCAGCCTGTCGGATGACCGTGGTCTGCGTGGGCGTCTTGTGCAGCGTAACTCATTCTAACGATCTCCCTGTCTCTTACTCAGCACCATGGGCGTCGGCCACCAGGACCGGTCGCTTGGACGTATTGGAAGCAAAACGTTCCTTGGCCTCTTTCAGCCAGGCTGCATATTCTTCCTCGGACACCACCTCAACAACAATCGGCATAAAACCGTGACGGATGCCGCACAGTTCGGAACACTGCCCGTAATAGGTGCCTTCCTTTTCCGCCTTGAACCAGGTTTCGTTCAGGCGCCCCGGAACCGCGTCCACCTTGGCGCCAAAGGCGGGAATGGTCCAGGCATGAATCACGTCATTGGCCGTCACCTGCACCCGAACCGTCTTGCCCACCGGCACCACAACGCTGTTGTCGGTGGCCAGAAGACGCGGTTTTCCACTTTCTTCGCTTTCTTCATCCGTCAACATGACAGCATCAAAATACAGGCCATCATGATCGGGATATTCATAAGTCCAGTACCACTGGTTACCGATTGCCTTGATGGTCACATCGGCTTCCGGGATCACATCCTGTTTGTAAAGAAGCTTGAAGGAAGGCACCGCAATCACTACAAGAATCAGGATAGGCAGAACGGTCCAAACAACCTCAAGCAGGGTATTATGGGTCGTTTTTGACGGATTGGGGTTGGTTCTGGCGTTGAATTTCATCATGATATAGAGCATCAGCCCCAACACAAGTGCCGTAATCACAACACAAATTACCAGCAGCATGTCATGGAACCCCACCAGATCCCTCATGACTTCCGTCGCAGGCTGCATTAAGCCCACCTGTTTGGGAGCCGCATAATAAATACCGTCGCCTTCTGCCATTACCGATGACAGGCCGGCGAACAGCGTGGCCAGAAACGCGGCCACCACTATTGATGCTTTTTTAAACGACATATCCTGTCCTACCCCTAAATTCCACTGTCGAGTTCAAATCGTGCACACAAGGGTAAAGATGTCTTGCCATCCTTGTTATTGATCCCCGTGCAAAACACCTCACCTTATAGCAGATAATTGATCTAGCTCAAGGCTGCATTATCAGTTACCGCTATAATTATCAATTACCCCTGTAATTGATTACATTGATACAAATCAATACTTTCCTGTGCAATAATTTGTTTCTGTATCCTCTTAGTGCCGGATTATTACCGGAAATTCTGTCTCTTGCTTCAGCGCATCTCCTTCTCATTCACCGGAACAGGCCTGAAAAACAGCCCTCTTTTGCCAAATTTTCTTGCGACGGTTTTCCATAAGACCCATATAGACTATGTATGATGTATAAAAAATATACTTTGAAAACCGATTCCACCGAGAACAGGGCCAATATGACCGATTCATTACAAACCGACTCCTATTTTTTCACAGAAACCGATCTCGATTCCCTGCGCACCCAGCGTATTGTGGACGAAGCCTTGCATGGCATGGAAGACGGTGAGCTTTATCTGCAATATGCCCAGTCGGAAAGTTTTACCTATGATGATGGCCGGCTCAAAAATGCAGTCTATGACATCAGCCGCGGTTTTGGTCTGCGCAGCGTCCTGGGTGAAGTCAGCGGATATGCCCATTCTTCGGATCTGACGGAAACCGCACTGAAGCGCGCTGCGGAAACCGTGCGCAGCATTCGCAGCGGACAAGGTGGTATCCTTGCCATCCCGCCCCAAGGCACCAACCGAAAACTTTATACAGATGAAAACCCGCTGCTTGGCGGCCTTGACTTTCAGGCCAAGGTCCGACTTCTGGAAGAAATTGATGCCTATGCCCGCGCGCTGGACGAGCGGATCTGTCAGGTCAGCGCCTCCCTTAGCGGCGAATGGCAAATTATTGAAATTATCCGCCCCGGCGGGCATCGGGTCCGGGATATCCGGCCCCTGGTACGGCTTAACGTTTCCGTTGTGGCCCGCCAGGGAGACCGTATGGAGAGCGGCTATCAAGGGGCCGGTGGCCGATATGAGTACAGCCGCCTGCTGATGGAAGAGAACTGGAAAGCCCAGGTGGATGAAGCCTATCGCCAGGCGCGGGTTAATCTAGAAAGCGTGCCTGCCCCGGCCGGGGAAATGGATGTGGTGCTTGGCCCTGGCTGGCCTGGCGTCCTGCTGCATGAAGCCATTGGTCACGGTCTGGAAGGGGATTTTAACCGCAAGGGGTCATCAGCATTTGCCGGCCTCCTTGGCGAGCGGGTGGCCGCCCCGGGCGTCACCGTGGTGGATGACGGTACTCTTACGGATCGGCGTGGCTCTCTCACCTTTGATGATGAAGGCACTCCCACAAGCTGCACCACCCTGATCGAAGACGGTATTCTGAAAGAGTACATGCAGGACCGCATGAATGCACGCCTGATGGAGATGAACGCCACCGGTAACGGCCGGCGTCAGTCCTATGCCCATCAGCCCATGCCGCGCATGACCAATACCTATATGTTGGCCGGCGATCAGGACCCGGAAGAAATTATTGCCGGAGTCAAAAACGGCCTTTATGCAGTGAATTTCGGCGGCGGACAGGTAGACATCACCAACGGCAAGTTCGTCTTCAGCTGTACCGAAGCCTACAAAATCGAAAACGGCAAGCTCGGCGCACCGGTCAAGGGCGCAACCCTGATCGGTAATGGCCCGGATGTGCTGACCCGGGTCACGGCAGTGGGCAATGACCTAGAACTGGACAGCGGTGTCGGCATCTGCGGCAAAGGCGGGCAAAGCGTGCCCGTGGGCGTTGGTCAGCCGACACTCCGGGTCAATGGCCTGACCGTGGGCGGTACGGAAGGATAAACGGCCCCTGCGATGACAATGAAGGGGGCCGGGTTTAAAAAAAGTGATTGGAGGCAATGATCATATTTACATTTTCGCCGTCATCCGACAGGGGCAGAACAAGGCAGGAATAGCGGGTCAGTTCCTTATTGGCGTAACGCAGCCGGTCCTCTACATAATAAGGTTTGCGGTTTTTCACCAGCCAGGTAAAGCGGTCAATGACGCTAGCGGAATTGGGAAAGTCATCCGCCCAATGGCCTTTCAGGCTGAGCCCCGTAATCGTGTCCACCTCTGTGCCGGTCAGGCGGACTTTGTAGCGTAAGGGGGTGTGGTGGACCTCAATCAAAATAAGGCAAGACAGCAGAGCAGGAATATCACCGGGGTCAAGATCCCGGCGGGCTGGCATGGGGCGTGCGGCACATTTGGACAGCCAATATTGATAAAGCTGATGATGGCGATCATCTGAAAATACTGTCGTATCAATTTCCTTCATAAATACGGCCATCCACTTCTCCTGTATGAGAATATTATCATATAATATCATCATGCCGTAAGGATGGAATGTCAGGAGACATCCCTTTCTTCTACGCCCCCCTCTGACGGGCCCGATTCCAAACGCCCGGTCAGTGGCACTGTCTTGTTTTACAGTACAGGGAAGAGACAGGATGAAGACGGCCAACGGGGCACCATGCCGCAATATTTCACCTTAGATCTAATTCATTTTAGACCTCTCCAGGTTCAAAAAGCATGATCACTAAACAGGCGCGTAATATCGCCGTTCCATTCCTTGTGATATTTTTCCAGCAACACTTCAGCCTGGGTTCTGCCGCTTTCGGCGATGGCAAAAAGGCTGTTCAGAAAAATCCGTTCATCTTCGCCGGTGCTGTTGAGCTTGCCCCGCCGCTTGAGCCCCTCCGCAGAAATATCGAGCAGATCCCGGGCAAGATCCAATACTGTCCCTTTCCCAAACGGAGTTTTCAGGGCTGTTTTCGGAACCTCCCGTCGCAAATAGTCGTGGTCCTCAAGGCTCCAGCCCTTGCACAAGTCCCAAGCGGCCTCAAGCGCCGCAGAATCATACAGCAGCCCTACCCACAAAGCCGGCAGGGCACAGATAATATTCCAGGAACCGCCATCCGCACCACGCATTTCCAGGAACTTCTTCAGACGCACTTCAGGGAACAGGGTACTCATATGATCTTCCCAGTCCTGCATAGTGGGCCTTTCCCCCGGACAGGCCGACAGGCGGCCTTGCAGAAAATCACGAAAGGACTGGCCGGACGCATCAACATATTTGCCGTCGCGATATACAAAATACATGGGCACGTCCAGGACATGGTCCACATAAGCCTCATACCCCATGCCGGCTTCAAATACAAATGGCAACATACCGCACCGGTCCGGGTCAGTATCGGTCCAGATATGGCTGCGATAACTCAGATAGCCGTTGGGTTGCCCTTCGGAGAAAGGTGAGTTGGCAAACAGGGCCGTCACAATGGGTTGCAGTGCCAGGGATGTGCGGAATTTCCGCACCATATCCGCTTCATCGGCATAATCCAGATTGGTCTGTACGGTCGCGGTCCGATACATCATATCCAGTCCCAGATTGCCGCGTTTGGGCATGTAGGCGGTCATAATGGCATACCGGCCCTTGGGCATTTTCGGCACATCTTCCCGGCGGGTGTTGGGATTAAAGCCCACCCCCAGAAAATTAATACCCAGTTTTTCGCTGACTGCCATGGTTTCCTTCAGATGAGTGCCCACCTCGGCACAGGTTTCATGAAGGGTTGCAAGCGTCCCCCCGGACAGTTCCAGTTGCCCTCCCGGCTCCAATGTTATGGATTGGCCGTTTTTTTTCAGACCAATAATATACTCCCCTTCCATGATAGGGCTCCACCCAAACTCTTTGGCCAGCGCTTCCAGAATGGCCCGGATGCTGCGTTCGCCGTCATAAGGCACAGGACGCAAGGTATCTTTACAGAAAGCAAATTTTTCATGTTCTGTGCCGATCCGCCACTGTTCGCGGGGTTTTTCTCCCGCGGCAATATACTCGATTAACTGCTGTTTGGAGGTGATCGGGTTGTCTTTTTTGGCCAGGAGTTGTTGTGTCACGCGTCCACCCTTCTTGGAAATAATGCTACAGGGATCTTACTATCCTGCGAGCCTGTCTTGTCCACTAAAAGCTCTGATAGACTTATTTTCCGGCCGGCGAAAGTCAAATTTTTGTGGTGTGCCAAAAATCAATTCCATCAGAAGTCATCCAGAATTCGTCATGTGGGGCTTCAGGGATATAATGTCAATACATCATTTGACACTTGATAGGAGGACAGGCGACCCAGAAAACTCATACCCAAAAGCGCATGATCCAGCCCTTCCCGAATAACGGCGGCGCGTACGCCACGCATGGTAATGGGGCCGAGCCGCATTTCTTCCAGGCGTATGCGCGCCCCGTAGGTCATGCCGCTGGCGGTCCTGAAGGGCAGCGTATAGTCCAGCTTGTCCGGGTCAATGCCGATACGACGCGCCTCTTCGGCCGGCAGGACTACATCGCTGGCGCCGGTATCCACGATAAAAACAATCGGTTCACCATTCACCGCCACCCGGATGACAAAGTGGCCGTTTAAGGTGGCCGGGAAGGAAATCCCGCCATTCACTTGGCGGCCCTGTACCGGGTTAAGTTCACTGCCCAGCCGCCCCATGCCGCTCCAGATGCTGTATCCCAGGGCAAGAAGACTGCCGATCAGAACCCACAGCGCTGCATGACGCAGCGCCTGACCGGGATTGCTCATCACATGCAGCAACAGCGAACTCCCAATCAGCCCGAGCAGAAGAAGATCGTAAATCAGATCAACCGCCACCCGATCGGTGACAATGACGTCGGGAAAAATCCAGATCAGCACCAGCGTCACGGCCAGCGCAATCGCCACCCATTTTAGAATAGTGACATAGGGACGACGGGGCGCGGATGGTGTCGGGTCGCTTCCCCGCCCCCCATTGTCAGAGGCTTTTCCCCTTTCCCACGGGGATTTAAAATCGGGATCCGTCATGAAGTTCACATCACTATTGCATATAACTTGTGCCGATTGTTCGTTTACATGGGCGGGACCGGTTTACGAAATTTCAGGACGAAACGGTCCGTGGCATCGCGCCTGGTTTCCACATCCCGGAAAACGTTATAGTCACGGCTGTCTTCCGGGTGCGCCAGTAAGTCGCTTTCGGCCACCAGCTCAAATCCCGCGGCCGTGACCTCATGGATCACCAGGGCCTTGTCTATGCGGTGCAGGCTTTTGACATCCCGCCCGCCGGATCCTGCCTGCGCGCTATGATCAATAATGGCATAGATGCCGCCCGGTTTCAGGCAGTCATAAATGGCCCGGTTCATGGCCGCCCGGTCTGTCTTCTGCCAGACCGTGTCGTGATAGAATAACACATTGGTCACCATGTCCTGGTCCATAGGGAAATCAGGCGCACTCAAATCCGCCACCCAATAGACCACATTTTTATTCCAGGGCGGGGAAGAATATTTCTGCGCCATTATGCCGCCGGGTCCGTATACTTCCGGGCGATAGGTCACCAGAAATGGCGGCGTATGGGCAATGACCCGCCCTCCCTCGCCTACTGCCAGGGACAGAATTTCCGTATAATAACCACCGCCTGCGGCAATTTCCACAATCTTCATACCGGGTTCCACCCCAAAGAATTTAAGGATTTCCGCCGGCTTGCGACGTTCGTCACGGGCTTTGTTTTCTGCGCTGCGCAAGGGGCTGTCCACTGCCATCCGGATGTGCCCGGTCTGCTCTGCCGCCATGATCGGCCCCCCGCCCAACACCCCCCACAGGATCAGACCCGCCACCCAGGTGATACGTCTTACATTCATGCTCATTCTGTCTCCCTTTCTTTGCTGGCTTTCTTTGCTGGCTTTCTTTGTTAGATCGCTGAAACGGGGCCTATTATTGCCAGTCCCCGGCATAACATTGCCATAAAGCCAGCGCTGCCACGGCCGCCGTGTCAGCCCGCAGAATCCGTGGCCCCAAGGTCACCGCCACACTTTGCGGGTGCTGACGAATCATATGACGCTCCTCTGGCGTGAACCCGCCTTCCGGACCAATCAAAATAGCCCATTTATCCAATCCCGTCTTCTCTTCCGCTGCTTTCACGGCGATCCCCAAAGGCGCAATGTCCTGTCCGCCCTCCCCTCCGGCTTCATCACAAAACAGGATCAGCCTGTCTTCCGGCCAGTCCAGCAGCACCCGCTCCAGCTTCACCGGTGAACGGATCTCCGGCACAGTGAGGCGCCCGCACTGTTCGGCGGCCTCTATGGCATTGGTCCGCAGCCTTTCCTCCTTCACCCGGTCCACATTGGTGCGCCGGGTCATGACCGGCCAGATTAACGACGCCCCCAACTCCGTTGCCTTTTCCACCATATAATCCAGCCGGGCCCGCTTTACGGGGGCAAACAGATACCACAGATCCGGTTCGGGGCTCTGTTCCTCGATCTGCCCCAAAACCCGGACCTCGGCCCGGCCCTTGCCGGTTTTTTCCAGCCGCGCCATCCATTCGCCGTCACGACCGTTGAACAGCGCCACCACCTCACCCTCTTTCATGCGCATAACATTCATCAGATAATGGCCCTGATGACCGTCAATCAGAAAACCGGCCTCTTCCGAGAGGTCATTTTCCACAAAAAGCCGAATATTGGGATTTGCACTGGACATGTAATGATTTACCTTCATTTTATATCTACTTCATATTAGCGGCAGAGATACAAAAGACCAATGACAAAACAGCAGACACCACCGGAAACTACCCCCGCTGACTCGCTGCCGGACAGTTGGGTTTATCGCTTTGCCCCCGCCGCCGCCGTGCCTTATCTGCAACTGATGCGCGCCGACCGGCCCATTGGCACCTGGCTTTTACTATGGCCCTGTCTGTGGTCCATCGCCCTGGCCAGTCACTGGCTGGAGGTGGGTTGGTGGCTCGGGCTGCCGCATCCGGAATTCTTGATTCTGTTTGCGATTGGGGCTTTTGTCATGCGGGGGGCGGGCTGTGTAGTGAATGACCTTGCCGACCGGAATTTCGACGGCATGGTGGAACGCACCCGCGGCCGGCCCCTGCCCAGCGGCCGGGTCAGTGTGAAACAGGCGCTGCTGTTTCTGGCGGCGCTGTGTTTGATCGGGCTTGTCATTCTGCTGCAATTCAACCTCTTCACCATCAAGCTTGGCGTGGCTTCGCTGCTTCTGGTGATCACCTATCCGTTCATGAAGCGCTTGACTTACTGGCCACAGTTTTTTCTGGGCCTTACCTTCAACTGGGGGGCGCTGATGGGCTGGGCGGCGGTGACAGGCGGGCTTGGGGCCCCGGCAATTGCGCTGTATATGGGCGGAATTTTCTGGACCTTGGGCTATGACACCATTTACGCCCATCAGGACAAGGAGGACGACGCGCTGATCGGGGTGAAGTCCCTGGCGCTGAGACTGGGGGAAGCCACGCCGGGCTGGCTGGTGCTGTTTTACGGCTCCGCAGCGGTGCTGTTCATTCTCGCTGGCGGAATGGCGGGCCTGGGGCTTGCTTTTTATGTGGGCATGCTGCTGGCCACAGGCCAGTTGTTATGGCAGATCCGCAAGCTGGACATTCATGACGGGCCGACCTGCCTGCGGCTGTTCAAGTCCAACAAGATTTTCGGCTTGCTGGTTTTTCTCAGCCTCATTGCCGTGCATTATTTCTAGGCGGGTTAGAGTGAATTGTGAATGGGTCAACCTATTCGCAATTCACTCTAATTTCTGGTGGCCTGCGGCACAGCTTCACCGTCATGGCAAGGCGCGACAGCGACGCTATTCATAAAAATATGGCCATAAAAAATATGGTAAGGCTTGTTACCATAAAAAATATGGTAAGGCTTGTTATAAGTGTCCTACCTTGAATACGCTAGGTTAGAGGCGAGCCAGCGTTCCACCTCCTCCACAGTTTTATTTCGGCGCCGGGCGTAATCCTCCACCTGATCCTTCGAAATCTTGCCAATACCGAAATACTGGCTTTCCGGATGTGAGAAATAATAGCCCGAGACAGAACTGGCCGGCAGCATGGCCATGCTGTCGGTCAAGGTCACCCGGGCGTATTGCTGCGCCTTCAAGAGACTGAACAGCGCCGGCTTTTCCGTATGGTCCGGACAGGCCGGATAGCCCGGCGCCGGGCGGATACCCCGGTATTTTTCCTTGATCAGCTCCTCATTGGTGAAATCTTCCTCCGGCGCATAGCCCCAGAATTCCTTACGCACCCGCTCATGCAGGCGTTCGGCGAAAGCTTCCGCCAAACGGTCAGCCAGAGCTTTCAGCAAAATGCCGTTATAATCGTCATGCCGCGCGTCGAATTCCGCGAGTTTATCCTCGATCCCGAGACCCGCCGTGACCACAAAACCGCCGAGATAGTCCTCCAGACCCGCCTCTTTCGGTGCAATAAAATCCGCCAGGCACATATTGGCGCGCCCCGGACGCTTGGCGATCTGCTGGCGCAGAAAATGTACGGTTTCCAGAACGGCGCCATCCTCGTCATAGAGTTCCACATCATCGCCCACACGGGCCGCCGGCCAAAAACCGATTACCGCCCGGGCGCGCAACCATTTCTCATCAATTATGGATTTGAGCATGGCCTGAGCATCCTTGAACAGGCTGCGTGCCGTCTCTCCCACCACATTATCGTCAAGGATCTTTGGATAAGTGCCCGCCAGTTCCCAGGTACGGAAAAACGGCGTCCAGTCGATACGATCCACCAGTTCCGCCAGATCATATTCCTCAAACACCTTAAGGCCGGTAAAGGCTGGTTTGGGCGGGTGGTATCCCGTCCAGTCGATAGGATAAGCGTTGGTCCGGGCCTGCTCCAGGGGGATCTGGTTTTCGGTTTTTTTGCTGCGGGCATGTCTTTCGCGGATATCGGTATATTCGCGGGCGATATTTTCCACAAAACTGCTTTTCTGGCTTTCACTCAGCAGAGCGCTGACCACCCCTACCGCGCGCGAGGCATCCAGGACATAAACCACAGGCCCGTCATAATTGGGGGCAATCTTCACCGCTGTATGCACGCGGGAGGTGGTCGCACCACCAATCAGCAGCGGCAGCGTCATGCCCCGGCGCTGCATTTCCGCAGCGACCGTACACATTTCTTCCAACGACGGCGTAATCAGCCCCGAAAGGCCGATAACATCCACCTTTTCCTTCTCGGCCGTCTCCAGAATTTTTTCAAATGGCACCATCACCCCGAGGTCAATGACTTCATAACTGTTGCATTGCAGGACCACCCCCACAATATTCTTGCCGATGTCATGTACATCCCCCTTCACCGTCGCCATCAGAATCTTGCCCTTGGCCTGCGTGTTATCGGTCTTCTCGGCTTCGATATACGGAATCAGATGGGCCACCGCCTGCTTCATCACCCGGGCGGACTTCACCACCTGGGGCAAAAACATCTGACCCGACCCGAACAGGTCGCCGACCACATTCATGCCGTCCATCAACGGCCCTTCGATCACCTGCAACGGCCGGTCGGCTTTCTGACGCGCCTCTTCGGTATCCTCGATGATATAGGTAGTAATCCCCTTGACCAGCGCATGGGCAAGACGCTCTTCTACAGGCGCCTCCCGCCAGGACAGGTCTTCCTGGGGCCGCGCCCCCTTTTCCCCCTTGTATTTATCAGCAATTTCCAGCAGCCGGTCCGTGGCGTCAGGCCGACGGTTGAGGATTACATCCTCCACCCGTTCGCGCAGTTCCTCTGGAATTTCCGAATATACCGTGATCATGCCGGCATTCACAATCCCCATATCCATGCCAGCCTGAATGGCGTGATACAGAAACACGCTGTGCATGGCTTCACGCACCGGATTATTGCCACGGAAAGAGAAGGAAATGTTGCTCACCCCGCCGGATACATGACAATAGGGCAGGTTTTCCTTGATGCGCCGGGTGGCGTTGATGAAATCCACTCCGTAATTATTATGTTCCTCAATCCCGGTAGCAACCGCAAAGATATTGGGATCAAAAATGATATCCTCCGGCGGAAAGCCGACTTTTTCCGTCAGCACCCTGTAAGAGCGTTCGCAGATTTCATATTTACGCTCCTCGGTATCCGCCTGGCCGATTTCATCAAAGGCCATGACCACCACTGCCGCGCCATAGCGTTTGATTTTCCTGGCCTGCTCGATAAAGAGTTCTTCGCCCTCCTTGAGCGAAATGGAATTGACAATGCCCTTGCCTTGCAGACATTGCAGGCCGGCTTCGATCACCGACCATTTGGAGCTGTCGATCATGACCGGCACACGCGAAATGTCGGGTTCGCTGGCAATCAGATTGAGAAAAGTGACCATAGCCTGCTCGCTGTCCAGCATGGCCTCGTCCATATTGACGTCGATAATCTGGGCACCCGCCTCCACCTGCTGACGCGCCACATCCAGCGCCGCGGCGTAATCTCCGCTCAGGATCAGCTTCTTGAACTTGGCGGAGCCGGTTACATTGGTCCGCTCCCCAATATTCACGAAAATCGGACTTTTTTTCATGCCATTTTTTCTTTCTGTCTTTAAGTCGTTTTACGCACTCTCGGTCTGGATAACTTCAAAAGGCTCCAGACCGCTCAAGCGCAAATGCCGGTCCAGCACCGGCACCTTTCGGGGCGGAATATCCTTTACCGCTTCGGCAATGGCGCGGATATGATCAGGCGTTGTCCCGCAACAGCCGCCAATAATGTTGACCAGGCCACTTTCCGCCCATTCCTTAAGCTGGGCGGCCATCTGTTCGGGGCTTTCGTCATATTCTCCCATCTCGTTGGGCAAACCCGCATTGGGGTGGGCGGACACATAGGTATCCGCCACTTTCGCGACGGTCAGCACATGCTGGCGCAGTTCCCTTGCCCCAAGCGCGCAGTTGAACCCGATACTCAACGGGTTGGCATGACGCACGCTGAACCAGAAGGCTTCTGCCGTCTGGCCGCTGAGGGTGCGACCGGAAGCATCGGTAATGGTGCCAGAAATCATAATCGGCAGGTAGCGGCCTTTTTCCTCAAACACATTTTGCACGGCGAAAATCGCCGCTTTGGCGTTCAGGGTATCAAACACCGTTTCAATCATGATCAGGTCCGCTCCCCCGTCCATCAGCCCGCGCGTGGCTTCCTCATAGGCCACACACAAGTCCTGGAAACTGGTATTGCGGAAAGCAGGATTGTTCACGTCCGGTGAGATGCTGGCCGTGCGATTGGTCGGGCCCAGCACTCCGGCCACAAAACGCGGTTTATCCGGCGTTTGCCCTGTCACTTCATCGGCCACCTCACGGGCCAGTCGCGCCCCCTCCCGATTCAAGTCGTACACCTGATCCTCCATGCCGTAATCGGCCTGGGAAATGCTGGTGGCATTGAAAGTATTGGTTTCCAAAATGTCACAGCCGGCATCCAGATAGGCCCGGTGAATCTCTTTCAGAATGTCAGGCTGGGTAAGCGTAAGCAGGTCATTGTTGCCTTTCACATCCTGGCTCCACCCAGCAAAACGCGCGCCCCGATAACCGGCCTCATCCAACTTATACGCCTGAATCATGGTGCCCATCGCCCCATCAAGCACCAAAATGCGATCTTTCAGAATTTCATGTAACAGGTTGGTGCGCTCAGTCATCGCTTTCTCCCGCGGCAATGCTCCATTTTGGCCGGATACCGAGAATATGGCAGATGGCCAGGGTCAGCTCGGCCCGGTTCAGGGTATAAAAATGATAATTTTTCACCCCGCCTTGATACAGGCGGATACACTGTTCTGCCGCCACCACGGCCGCCACATGGCGACGGATCGCCGGACGGTCATCCAGCCCTTCAAAAAGATGTTCAAGCCAGTGGGGCACGGAAGTGCCACAACCCTCGGAAAACCGCTTGGCCATTTTGAAATTGGTTACCGGCATGATGCCGGGCACGATCGGGACATCAATACCTGCCGCCAGAACCCGGTCCAGAAACCGAAAATACAGATCCACATCAAAAAAGTATTGGGTAATGGCCCGGTTGGCGCCGGCATCAATTTTGCGTTTCAGATTGTCGATATCCGCCTCAAGAGACGGGGAATCCGGATGGCATTCCGGATAGGCCGCGACAGAAATGTCGAAATCGCCAATCTTGCGGATACCTGCGACCAGATCCGCGGCATTGCGATACCCCTCGGGATGCGGCGTATAGGCCTGGCCAATGGTGGGCATATCCCCCCTGAGCGCCACAATATGGCGCACCCCTTCATCCCAGTATTGCCGCAAAATGTCATCCACTTCGCCCCGCGAGGCCGCTACACAGGTCAGATGGGCCGCCGGGGTCAGGGTGGTTTCCTTGAGAATGCGCGAAACGGTGGCATGGGTGCGTTCCCGGGTACTGCCACCGGCGCCATAGGTGACGGAAACCATTTCAGGCTGCAGGGGTTCCAGCTTGCGAATGCTGTTCCATAATGTCTGCTCCATCTGTTCCGTCTTGGGCGGAAAGAATTCGAAGGAGACCTTGATGTCCTTGGCTTCTGTAGCAAACAGATTGGGTCTTAACAGATCTGCTTTCTGATCTTCAGTCACGTGCTGCCTCTTTGGTGTTTTGTTTATTCTTGTCCCTAAGGGGATTCTTGCCTGTATCGGGCCTGTATCGGGCCTGTATCGGGCCTGTACCGGGAAATGTTTCCGGGGGATGCGTCGCGGTATTTATTTTTTGTGCGCCATCCAGATGGAAACCTCCAGTTCCCGGCCCTTCAAGCGGATCACCGGATCACATATGAGCCCAACCTGTCGGCACCAGGCGCTGATTTCCTCATCCGCAAACCCCAGCCGGCGGTGGGCATGCTCTTCCCGCAAAAATTCCAGATCATGGGGGGAAAAGTCCACAATGATAACGCCGCCACCTTTTTTCAACAAGCGGCTGGTCTCCTTGAGCGCGGATAATGGCTCATCCGCAAAATGCAGAACCTGATGGAACAGCACCAGATCAACAGATCGGTCCGGCAAAGCCAGATCATACATATCCCCCTGGCGAACCTGACAATTATTCACCCCCGCCTTTTCCAGATTGACCCGGGCGACGGACAACATTTCCCGGCTCAGGTCAATGCCAATCCCCTTGCCAATATGGGGGGCAAAAATCTCCAGCATACGGCCGGTACCGGTTCCCACATCCAGAAGGGTGTCTATTTTCATGCCCGCCGTAAGTTCCAGTAGCAGCTTTTCCACATCCCGTTCCGGCACATAAAGTGAGCGGATCTTGTCCCAGTTTTCCGCATTGAGGCGAAAATATTCGGCGGCCTTTTCGTTCCGCTCCCTTTTCACCTCCTGCAGACGCTCCTGGTCATGCTGCAACAACTGGTCCTGCAGAGGAATAAAGGCCATAATGGCCCGGGCCAGATCGCCACCCGGCGTGCCCGCCTCCGCCAGCCGATAAAAAATCCAGGTGCCCTCCCGGTGCCGTTCCAGAAGCCCGGCTTCACACAAAAGTTTGAGATGTCGGGACACTCGGGGCTGGCTCTGGCGCAAAATGGTCACAAGCTCCGTGACCGTCAGTTCACTGGACTCAAACAGCGCCAGAACACGCAACCGGGTTTCCTCTCCGGCCGCCTTTAACCCGGCAAGCAGTTCTTCTACAGAATATGACACGACTTCCGATCCCTTCTCGATACAAAGAAATATATAAATATATATTTATATAAAGTAAATACACTTCATCAAATATTTCCCAAAAAGATGTTACCTGTTGCCTGTTGAAAAGAGCGGACAACTTCTATACAAATTGCCCTTCAAATCGGCTTTGGGGAGAAAGGCCCCGATTATAAGGACAAAAATGACGACAGTTCGCAATTACTCCACATCAGGGCCTGCTCATTTTTTTATCTTGTTATGTCTTTTCTGCTCTCTTGTGCTGACGGCCGGATGCGCCAAACGCCCGCCGGAGTCCGACCCGGAAGCTCTGGCCGCATATGAAGAGGCAAACGATCCGTTTGAGCCATTCAACAGAGCAATCTTTGCCTTTAACATGGCCTTTGACGATGCCATTCTGGAACCCACGGCCAAACTGTATCGCAAATGGGGCCCCCCGACCCTGCGCACAGGGATTTCCAATTTTGTCAATAACTGGCGGGAACCGATCACCTTTATCAATGATTTCCTGCAAGGAAAACCGAAACGGGGCCTGACCTCGATTTCACGGTTTCTGATCAATTCCACCTTTGGTTTGCTGGGAATTCTGGACACCGCAAGCTATTGGGGCATTGAACGTCATACAGAGGATTTCGGCGAAACCTTTGCGGTTTGGGGCATTGGCGAAGGGCCTTATCTGGTTCTGCCTATTCTCGGCCCTTCCAACGTGCGGGATTTTACCGGATTTATGGTGGACTTTTTCTATGACCCGGTCAGCCTGTGGCTGGAAGATCGGGGCTGGACCTATGTCCGCTATGGCCGGCTGGCGTTGCGGGGGCTGATTTACCGCGAGGAAAACCTGGAAACCCTGGACGATCTCAGTAAGTCATCCACGGATTTCTATGCCACGCTGCGCAGCGCCTATCGCCAACTGCGACAGTATGAAATCAATGACGGCGCCCTGGACCTTGGGGCCGAGGATGATCTGTTTGACGATCTTGACGAAGATTTCTAAACCTGTTCCCGGCGCCCATATCCCCTTCTCAGGATGACGCCCGCTGGCGGCTGGCCTCTTCCAGACGGCGCCGTCTTGAGCGATCCTGACGAACCCGCCTTGCCGCCATGATCTTGGCGCGTTTTTCAATATAATCCAGGATATGCCCGGCGATATTTTTGCCGGTGACACTCTCGATCCCTTCCAGCCCTGGTGAAGAGTTCACTTCCAGCACCTTGGGGCCACTCTCTGTTCGCAGCATATCCACCCCCGCGACGGACAATCCCAGCACCCGGGCGGCCTTGACGGCCGTAGCCCGCTCTTCGCGGGTAATTCTTACTTTGGTCGCATTCCCCCCCTTATGCAGGTTGCTGCGAAAATCCCCTTCACTGCCCGTGCGTTTCATCGCAGCCACCACCCGATTGCCAATCACAAAACAGCGAATGTCCGTACCAGCCGCTTCCTTGATGAACTCCTGGACCAGAATATCGGCATCCAGACCGCGGAAAGCATCAATAACGGATTCCGCTGCCTTACGGGTTTCCGCCAGGACCACACCCTTCCCCTGCGTGCCCTGCAACAGCTTCAGAACCAGCGGCGCACCGCCTACAATCTTGATCAGATCCATAGTATCGCTGGGAGAACTGGCATACCCTGTCACCGGCATGCCGATCCCTTGCGCGGCCAGCAATTGATGGGCATAGAGTTTATCCCGCGAACGCCGGATGGCATCAGAGGAATTGAGGCAAAACACATTCATGGCCTCAAACTGGCGCACCACGGCCGTGCCATAAGAGGTCACCGATGCCCCAATGCGTGGAATGACGGCATCATAACTGGCCAGCACTTGTCCGCCATAACGCACTTCCGGATGGGCGGAAGTAATATTCATATAACAGCGTTTGGTATTAATGACATCCATGCTATGGCCGCGCCGCTCTGCCTCTTCCACAAGGCGGCGGCTGGAATAATTATGTGGTTCTCGGCTCAGCAGCAGAATTTTCAGCGGCCGGTGCATGGGCTCTTCAGCAACCAGATCGTCATAAAGGCTTGGCGACAATTCCCCGCACAGGCAGGACTGCACTGGATCCACAATCGCCCGCCCCTCAAGCGCCTTGCGCCCCAGGAGCATACGATAAGCCATGTTTTCCCGATAGGTCAGGGAGATTTCCGTTTCCCATTCCTCCCCCCCGATGGCCAGTGTGGTGGAAATAATATGGCGCAATTCCGTCTGTCCGTTGGAGCTGGTCACGTCACGTTTACCCACCAGCGGGGCCGTGCAATAGATTTCAATATCCGGACGTTCCGGAATCGGATGCACCCCGAACGAAACCATGGGCTTGCCTTGTTCGGTGAATTCATAAATCCCGAACGCATGCAGCGCGGAGGTTCGCGCCCCCGTATCCACCTTGGCCTTGATCGCCGGCAGCCCCAGCTTTGGCAAAGCCAGCCATTCTTCCCAGCCCACTCTAACTTTTTTGACCTCTTGTGGCATTACATGACTCCTTCCAAGGTGAATGCCCGCTGTTAGGGAATTACGTGACCTAAGTCAATGTCGTTTTTTATTCCCGCCCCTATACTGAAAGACAACATACTGTATACTGAAAAAAACAAACAGGGAGAGCAGTCATGGTGGATTATAGCAAAAATGGGGAAACCGATCAGACCGTCAAGGACAGAGCCTTTGCCGCCAGCAAAAATTTTCTGATTCTACAATGGCCGGCCTATACGGTGCTGGGGCTTCTGGGCATATTGCTGCCCTGGCTTGGTGAAGTGGACATGGCGACGCTGGCGGGCACAATGTTGCTCATCAAAGGGCTGGTACAATTGGCCATACTGCTAAAATGGGGGGTGAGGCCAGGATTTGCCTGGCGGGCGGGGATCACCATCTTTACGTTAATTGTGGCCTGGGGCATCCTGATGGACCCTCTTTCCTTGCATATCCCACTTGAGATCAGCATCGGCGGCTATTTGCTGGCCACGGGGTTATATGTGGTGATTGAAGGCCGCTATACCTTTGCAGGACATAAAGCCGGCACCATGGTTGGCACGGGCTATCTTTCCATTGCCTTTGCCCTCACCCTGCTGACAGGGTGGCCCTCTGTTGCATTCTGGACCCCTGTCCTGGCGCTCAGCCTGAATCTTTTGGCCGTCGGGCAGGCTTCCCGCATTATCAACACGGCCATTGCCCCAAGTGACTAGAGTGAATTGTGAATAGGTTGGCTCAATTCACTCTAAAACAAATGGCGGCAGATTAAAGACACATAAAATAGGCTTTGACGGAAAACCCTAAATATATAAACTGTCTCCCATAAAAAATATGGGAGCCTATGGATGTCGACGGAAGAACAAAAGCTGTCCGAAGAAGAACTTCGAAGAAAAAACGCCATTATTTCCAGCCGGGTTTTCCTGCTGATGCAATGGCCGGCCTATACGGTATTGGGGCTTATGGGGATTGTTCTGCCCCTGATAACCCCGGTCGACCAAGCGGCCTTTCTGGGCAGCATGTTGCTGATCACGGCGCTGGTGCAAAGTATGATTCTGGTCAGGTACGGCATTAATCCGGGCTTTGCCTGGCGCGCTGTGGTGACGGCGATCACCTTTCTGGCCAGTTACATCACCCTGATGAACCCGTTTGACCTGAATATTCCACTGACCATGACCATCGGGGTCTATATGATGGCCACAGGATTTTACGTGGTGATCGAGGGCCGCTATTCCTTTTCCAGCCGGCATATTGAATCCGTTGTCTATTGCGGATATTTCGGCATGGCTCTGGGATTGTCGATATTCAGCGGTTTCCCGGACACAGTATACTGGACACCGGCCACGGCGCTGGGGTTGTATCTCATTGCGCTTGGCTTTACGGCCCGTCGTTTCCTGTTAAAGAAACTGCCGGAAGACGCCTATATAGGGTCTGAGGACATCTACGACAACTGGGGCAATCACGCCCCCCACCCGCCAGGCCGGGAGTAATGCCCCGGTCCCGGTCATGGGCCGTTTTTTTCCCGGCTTCTTGCGCTTGAATATCCACGGATGTGTGTTGCGAATTGATGACCACATCATCCACGGATCATTTGGAAAAGGGGTGTGGCGATCCACGTCCTATCGTTTAGAGTGAGTTGTGAATAATTGGCATATCCGCAAAATAACTGGCTGTAAGATACCTGCTGTAAGATACATACAATGTCCGGGTCCTGCTAACCGGCTCTCATAGCAGTTTCTGGTTTTCGTCCCGGATCGGCAGGCTCACACGCACTATCGTGCCCTTGCCGGGTTCACTTTCCAGAAAAAATTCCCCCCCATGCAGTTCCACCAGAGACCTGGTTAACGGCAACCCAAGGCCCGTTCCCTGATGATTTCGGACATGGCTGGATTGCACCTGGCCAAAGGATGATAATGCGACCTCCATTTCCTCGGGGCTCATGCCGATACCCTCATCCCTCACTGTAATGCTTATATGTCTGCGATCCAGAGGGGTGAACGTCACCTCCACGTCCCGATCCGCATGAGAAAATTTGATGGCATTAGAAATCAGGTTGGCAAGAATCTGCTTGAGAGCCTTTTCATCCACAAAAACCTCACCGATCTTTTCGGGACAGATCATCACCAGACGCACCCCAGCCGCCTTGGCCATGGGCAGAAATTCATAACGGATATTCTCGATAATCATTTCCATATCCGCATATGCCTTGACCAGCTCATACCGGCCGGCTTCCACCTTGGACAGGTCCAGCACATCATTGACCAGATTCAGCAAACGGTTGCCGCTGATATGAATATAGCGGGCGTAATCCAGATATTTTTCATGGCCAATGTCTCCGAAAAGCTGCTGCTGAAGCATTTCGGAATAGCCGATAATGGCATTGAGCGGCGTGCGCAATTCATGGCTCATATTGGCCAGAAAGTCACTTTTGGCCTTGTTGGCCCGGATCGCCTTGAAAGTGGCCTCCCGGGCTTTTTTTTCGGCCTCCTTACGGCGGCTGATGTCCCGCAGCGTGCCAATAAAATAGCGGCTGCCACGCACAAAGGTTTCCGAAATCCGCAACTCAAAGGGCGTAAGATCCCCTGATTTTTTCCGGCACATAACATCCCGACCGATGCCGATAATATGCGCCTGGCCGGTTTCAGCATAATCTTTTACGTATTTGTCATGCTGCCCCTGTTCTTTTACGGGCATAAGCATACGGATGTTCCGGCCCAGCATCTCTTCCGGCCGATACCCAAGAAGCTTTTCCGTTACCGGATTGACATAAAGGATATCGGCCCGTTCATCGGTCAGCACAACTGCATCGGTCACTTCTTCGACAATCAACCTGAAAAAACCGTCCTGGCCTTCAATCAGCGGACACAACGCATCAACCTCCTTTTCCAGAAGGTTCAGTTCCGACTCCAATTGGCTCTCCTGAACGGAGGCGTCATTGTCCAGAAAATTTTTTTCGAGTGAAGCGATCCGGTTTCTGAGAGAAGATAGCCTTTGCTGGAAGTTTTCCCGTCCCGTCTGGCGCGAGGGGGGCCAATTCATATATTCGTCAAACTCAGAAAGGCCCGGTTGTTTTTTCCCGGGTTGCTTTTTCCCCGATCGTTTTTCCTCAAGGGTTTTTGACATACTGTACTACGGACGGACAGCCCACATCGCTCCCGCTGTTGGGGTGTCCTACTGTCCCCTTCTTGCCTGAATTACATCATTTCATCTTCTCCCCCGATTTTGAAATGATATTATTGTTATTTTTTATATATTAATAATATATATCCCACTTTGCAATCAAGCAAATGGCCTATCTCCTTCATCACATAAGATATATACCTTTTAGAAACTATATCTTAATATCTTTGATAGTATAATGCCCTACAATAACAAGATATCGTTGTCGTCTTTTCAGACAAGGGAGGGGACATGCAAGAAAACACCTCAAAGCAGTCATGTCCCGAGGCAGACGTGAGACTAGACCGGAATAGTAAAAGTAATGCGTACCTTATTAATTGACGAATATGACCTGTGCCGGGACGGAATGAAGATCCTGCTTCAGGACACCTTCCAAGAGGCAACAGTCAGCGAAGCCTGTTCCATTGACGCAGGACTCAAGCTGTTGTCAGACCAACACCATGATCTGATCATGGTTGACCTGGACAGCCGGTCTCTGTCAGCCAGTGAAGTCATTGATCGTATCATGACAGCAGCGGAGAACACGCCGGTCATTGCCATGGCCCAGAGGTTTCCGCCGCTGGTGACGTCTTATGCGATTGAAAAAGGCGTGTCGGCCTGCCTGAACAAACTGACCCAGAAAAAAAAACGCCAAGCTCATCTTGCAGCTAGTGATGGCGGGAGGACGCTATTTCCCCCCGGAAATTCTGGCGGAAAGCCTGGCGGACACGCAGGAGCAGGTGCAGGCCTGCCCCGTAAAATATGACCGGGATTCCTGCCCGTTAATAAACCAGGACAGACCATTGATTGCCCCCCGCCTTACCAGACGGCAGCTTCAGGTGCTCAAAAGCATCGCCGAAGGCAAATCCAACAAGGTAATCGCCCGGGAAATGAATATCACCGCCGGCACCGTTAAGGTCCATGTGGCCGCTATTCTGAAAACCCTCAAGGCCAGCAATCGCACCCAGGCCGAACATTGCCACACATATGAAACTGATATGAGGGGCCGGCACTGTTGCTCGCCTGGCCTAGAGTGAATTGTGAATAGGTTGGCTCAATTCTGTTGGCGGATTGTGGCCCGCCTCACGCGGAAGACGGCGCCGGGCGATGCGGGGCATCGGGCCAGG
>MDSW01189684.1_pt1 | contig 50329 bp, 40 predicted proteins | sample 811171 | NCBI WGS metagenome assembly MDSW01 (sample SAMN05326641, study PRJNA326480) | marine metagenome | isolation source: seawater | place: Atlantic Ocean: North West | collected 2012
ATTTCAAAACATTACCACTGTGCTAGAGGCTGGTATAGTTTTAGGGCAAAATTATGCTATAATTAACTCTTACGACAGCACTGGTGCTTTAGTTGGATTCTTTACAATTGAAAATGATAACGGTGGTATTAAAGTTGAAATTCTAGGCAGCCCGAACGACGGAAACAACTATACAAATGGATATGTGAGCGAAATATATTTTACTAATATTTTTGTAACACCCGAAAATGCAGGTCCTCTTCATTTTTTTGCAGATATATCCTCTGAATTAAACGATCAGATTAACATATCTGATACTAGTATAATTTGGTGTAATACAACGGGGCTTGCTGAAGAAAAAATTTCAAGAAAAGTTATAAACATCTATGATGCTGTCGGAAAAAAAAGCAAACGCAAAAAAAATACAATTCAGTTTTTACAATACTCTAATGGAAGAGTAACAAAAACATATAGAATAGATTAATCGTGACCTAGGAGGGATTCGAACCCCCAACCATCAGAGCCGAAATCTGACGTTCTATCCAGTTGAACTACTAGGCCATACTGCAAAAATAAAAGATATTTTGGTGCTACAATATTTTACGCCCTCATAAGTTATCTGAAGGGAAAATGCTATTATTGCTGTTTAATTATGAGAAAATTATTTTTAGTTGTTTTTTTACCTTTTTACTTGTGTGCTCAAGACACACCGATTGGAAGCTGGAAAGGACTTCTTGCATATAAAAACCCTTCATATATAGCCGAGGCAGAAAACAAAATTTATTGTGTTGCATCTGGAGGCCTATTTTACATTAACAAAAATGACAACACTATAAATAGGTTGTCAAAAACAACAGGTCTTTCAGATGTTGGTGTACAACAAGTTGCCCACTCTAAAGAGCTAAATGCTACAATAATCACCTACGAAAACTGCAATATAGACATTATAAAAAACAACGAAACCATAAACCTTCCTGAAGTGAAAAGAAAAGATATTACAGGCTTGAAATCCATCAATAACATTACTTTGAAAAATGAAATTGCATATCTTTCTTCTTCATTTGGTTTAATTTTAATTGACTTAGAAAAAATAGAAGTTAAAGACACCTACGGAATATCATATAATGAAGCACAAGCAATAAATGGGTGCGCTATTTCTGGAGATTCAATTTTAGTTGCAACTAACTCTGGCTTATATTTTGCTAATAGTACTTCGCTTTTTTTATCTGACTTTAATAATTGGGAGTTATTGGAAAATGATTATGAAAACTATGATAATGTCATTTCAACATCTACTGGCTTTTATGCCGATACCGACTCAAGTACTATTAACATTTGCTACAGTAACAACACGCTTATTAAAATAAAAACAAACTCTTTAGAAATCCACATAGAAGAAAATGGCGGTTCTTTTTTTGATTTAACTCATGAGAAATTTGACTTTATAAAACATGCTTTAATAGATGAAACTGGTGTTCTTTGGGTGGCAGATTCAGTAAATGGTCTTTTAAAATTTATAAACTATGATTATCAAGAAAGCTACATACCTGAATCTCCAAAAGAAAACAGAATATTTAGTCTTGACTTTAGTAATAACCTGCTTTATGTATGTCATGGAGGCCATGTAAATTTTGGCACGTTTTGGAACAAAAATGGCGTTTCTATGAAAGATGGTTTTGATTATTGGAGAAATTACGACTACTATGAGCTTAATAATGCTCGAGATATTGTTTCTGCTGCCTCTCTAGCAAACAAAACATACTTTGCGTCATATTATAATGGTGTTGTTGAGCTTGAAGATAATGAAGTGGTTGAAAGATATTCATGGTGGAATACTAATAACGGGCTAGATACAATCCCATACTGGCAAGAAGATAACAAAATGGCAATTTCTGATTTAAAATTTGACAAAAACGGAAACCTTTGGGGATTATTATCAGGAGTAGAAAATCCATTATTTGTAAAAACAGCTCAAAATGAGTGGCATAAATTTTCTATATCTTCAACTCAAACCTTTTTATTTGATGAAATCTTAATCGATGATTATAATCAAAAATGGGGAATAGTTGGCAGGGATAATGGAATCTTTGTATATAATGACAACAACACGATAGAAAATTTAGATGATGACGAATATATTTTTCTTGACATCAATACAGGGGGTGGCAATCTGCCCTCAATGAATGTATTGTGTTTTGCAAACGACCTTGATGGCAGAATTTGGGTTGGAACTGATAAGGGGGTTACAGTGTTTTATAGCCCTGAATCTGTTTTCTCCGGATATAATTTTGATTCTCAACAAATACTAATTACCGAAGGAGACTATGGTCAATACCTGCTAAGCGAAGAAACTGTTACCTGTATAACCATTGATGGGGCAAATAGGAAGTGGATAGGAACAGAAAAATCTGGTGTCTTCTTGCTTTCAAGCGAAGGAGAAGAAGAAATTCTCCATTTTACAAAAGAAAACAGTCCTTTGTTTTCTAACAATATTGTTGATATTGCAATAAACAATAATAATGGAGAGGTTTTTATAGCTACCGAAGAAGGGCTACTTTCATACAGGTCAGATGCAACAAAAGGTGCTGCTTTTCAGGGCGAAGCTTTCGTGTTTCCAAACCCTGTTACTAACAAGCATCTTGGGCCAATAGCTATTAGTGGTTTAATTACAAATGCTTCAGTTAAAATAACTGACGTTTCAGGAAATCTTATTTTTGAAACAACAGCAAATGGAGGGCAGGCAATTTGGAATGGGCAAAACAAAACGGGAGAAAGGGCCTCAAGCGGAGTATATCTTGTGCTAAGCACCGATTTTTCTGGCAAAGAAACTGTGGTTAGTAAAATTTTATTTATTAATTAAATGAAATATCAAAGCAGGGCTATAGCGCTCACATACATCAAACAGGGAGAAAGCTCAATAATAAGCAAACTATTCACAGAAAAAATGGGCCTACAAACGTTTATTGTTAAGGGGGTTCGCTCAAAAAACCCAAAAAAGAAAATAAGCTACTTTGAACCTCTAAAGATTTTAAATATCAATGCAACGTTTAATAAAAAAAACAACTTACAATACTTAAGCGAGATATCTTTACTAAATAACGCTGAGCTTTCTGCTAAGAAAATACAAAAAAGCTTCATTGCTTTTTTTATTGCAGAAATAGGTAAAAACGTTTTACAAGAAGGCGAGCAAAATATAGATTTGTTTAACTTTATGATGCAAACAACAAACACGCTTTACAATCAAAATAAAATAGACGGTAATTTTCCTCTAAAATTTTTGATTAACCTCTCTAAATTTCTTGGTTTTTATCCCTCAACAAAAGAAATTGAAAACCCCTTTTTTAATTTAGAACAAGGGAGGTTTGTTAGGGAAAAATCCTCTTCTATAACTTGCCTCAAAAAAAACACCTCTAACTACCTGAGGGCACTACTTAAAGGGAAAAATGAGTTTATTCCACATGAAGAAAAAGAATATCTTCTGAAAAAAATCATGACATATTACAAATTACACTACTATGATCTTAAAGGGGTTACATCTCATTTAATAATAGCAAGCTTAAGAAAATGAAAAAAGCGCTTTTAATATTTCTTTTTTTCTATGCCAACAACTTGTCATCACAAATAGTAGTTATAAAAGATTCCCTGTTAAAAACAACTATTAAAAATGTCAACCTAAGCTGCCAAAACATAGGTGTCTCTACAGATAAATATGGCTCAGCAAATATTGGCTGTTTTAATAATGATAATCTTATTGACATATCTCATGTTGGATATCACTCTAAAAAAATACTAAAAACGAACATTGCACCGATTATTTATCTGCAGCAAAAAACAATCATCCTTCCGGATATAGTTCTATCGGAAAATATTAAAATCCCTCTAGCAGAAAAGCATCCTGTATTTTCAATAAAGCCTTCGGGCCCTATGCGACTCATTTCACAAACAGCCAACTTAATTTCCAGCACATCTCCAATAGTTGTGCAAGAAAGTCAGCCTGGCGGAGGAAGCCCAAACTATAGGGGAATGGAGGCTAATCGTTTACTTTTAATTATAGATGGAGTTCCGTTAAATAATGCCATTTATAGAAGTGGACATATACAAAGCTCTTCAACAATTAATCCTTTTTTTATTGAATCATTTAGCTTGGTTTCTGGTCCGGCCTCTGTTGCATATGGCAATGGTGCAATGGGAGGGGGGTTGATTTTTAACACAAAATCCCCTTCTGGCAAAAATGAGATTTACTTTAATCAACAATTTGAAAGTAGCAGCAACGCTGTCGTCATTAATCTAGAGGCTAATTATCAGACTAATAATATATCTCACATAACGCTATTTTCGTTAAAGTCCGCTGAAAATCTAAAAATGGGGAGCAACAGGATTCATGGATACAAAAACTGGGGAAATGAACAAATTGCAACAAATAAAAATGAACAACTTTATACCGATTTCAATCAAATAGATTTTCTGCATAAAAGCAGATACATAACAAATAATAAAAGCTCTTTTTTGTTTAACACACAGTACTCAACTTCCTCAAATATTTTTCGATTTGACAAAATGAATGACATAAAAGATGGCGATGCCAAATACACAAGATGGTATTATGGACCACAAGATAGATTTCTACAAAAAATTAAGCATACATATAAACAAAACACTATTTTATTTGAAAAATTGAACACCTACTTATCCTTTCAAGACCTAAAAGAATCAAGACATACACAAAAAAGCGAGGAAATATTCTTAAACAACCGAAGTGAAAACGTGAAAATTTATGATTTCAATATGGACTTTAGTAAAAAAATAAATCTCGCAACTATAGTCTATGGGACTGGATTAAGAAATCAAAAAATATTATCAACTGCAACTCTAAGTAATGGTAATACAATTTCTTATAACACTACCAGGTATCCCGATGGAGGAAGCTCTGTAAAAGATGTTTTTGCCTATGGCCAAGCCAATCTTAAACTAAATAAAAAATTAGATTTGTTAGTAGGGTTAAGATGGAATAATAGTGATTTGTTGGCAAAATTTAATGACTCAACTTTTAATTTTCAATTTATTGAAACCAAAAACTCTTCTTTTGTAAAATCTCTATTAATTTCATATTCTGCTAGTGAATTCACCAAAATTAACCTCTCTTATTATGGCGGCTTTAGAAATCCAAATATTGATGATATCGGAAAAGTATTTTCAAAAGATGGTGTAAATGTTGTTGTGCCAAATGATGAATTGGAAGCAGAGTACGCTAATAATATTGAGTTAAATTTTAAGTATTCTATTCCAATATGGAAGATTGAATTGCAATTATTTAATACTCAAATTAAAAACGCAATATCAAGAGGGTATGGCAGCATTAATGGGTTGGACAGTATTTATTATGACGGTGAAATTATGCGTGTCCAAATGAATAAAAATATTGCTGGTGCTAATATCAAAGGCGTAAGTTTTTCTACTCAACTTAATACTTATAATAATTTTTCAATAACTGCTAGATGTAATTATTTAAATGGATTAACACATGAAAAAAGGCCTTTAGCTCATATCCCTCCTTTTAATGCTATGGTTTCTTTAGATTATACAGCAAGGGAAAACCTCTTTAACTTTTATATAAATTATAGTGCCTTTAAGAAGGCGGAACATTATGACGATGCTGGGGTAGACAATTTAGAAGAAGCTACTATTGATGGCAACCCTAGTTGGTATACTCTAAATCTAAATTACACTCGTGATTTTAAAAAAACCATGACTTTTGGTTTTGGGATTACTAATATACTTGATATCCACTACAAAACTTTTGCTTCTGGAATAAGTGCCAGTGGTAGAAATTTCATTATATCTCTATCAAGTAGACTTTAAAATTAACTTCTTTGCTTTCTATATAAAAAACTATTGCTTAAATTTGCAGCATGAAAAAAACAACAACTACACTAGCTTTCGTTTTTTTCTCTATGTTGATTTCCGCACAAATTTGGGAAGAAAACTTATTGAAAAAAAATAGTGCTGCTACTAGCAGTGAAAAACTTAAAGCATTTGAAGAATATAGAAAAAATCACCCCTACACTAAAGGAAACGGATACAACCCATATGCTAGAGAAATGGACTTTATTAATGAACGGGTTAATGATAATAGCAATTTTAATCCAAATTCATTATACATAGAATGGGAAAAAGAGAAAGAAAAAAATCAAAACAAAAAAACAGCTGCGAACTGGATTTCTATGGGTCCAATTAACACCCCTATTATACTTTCAAATGGCAAAAAAAGAGGAAATGGCAGGGTAAATTGTATAGCTTTTGACCCTAATAATGAGGATATTATTTGGGTGGGTTCTCCTGCGGGCGGTTTATGGAAGTCTATAGACGGAGGAAGTAACTGGACAACAAACACTGATGATTTGCCAGTAATTGGAGTTTCCCATATTGCTATTGACCCTAATAATAGTCAAATAATGTATATTGTAACAGGTGATGCTGATGCCACAGACACATATAGTATTGGAATTTTAAAATCAATTGATGGTGGAAATTCTTGGGACACTACGGGGCTAAGCTATACTGCAAATCAGCAAAAAACTGTAAACAAAGTAATTATTAATCCAAATTTTACTGACAGCTTATATGCCGTTACTAACTCAAATATACTAATAAGCACTAATGCAGGAGATACATGGCAAATAGTAGGAAGTCTTGGAAGATGGAGGGATATTGAATTAAAGCCTAATAATCCCAATATTATTTATGCAGCAAAACAATCAAGCGGAAGCTCTAGTATTTATCGATCTGTTGACGGGGGGAGTAACTGGAATGTGGTAGACAATGGAATGACTGGATCTCGATATAGACCCTTATTAGCTGTAACTTTAGAAAATCCAGAGGTTGTTTATGCCCTTTTCTCTTCAGGTGACTGGGGGTTCCATGGGCTATACAAGTCTACTGACTCTGGAGAAAATTGGACAATGCAATCTAGCACTCCTAATATTTTATCCTGGGACACCGATGGGTTGGATGGCGGGGGTCAATCTTGGTATAACCTAAGCTTAGGTGTGGCTCCTAATGATGAAAATCTTGTTTATGTTGGAGGAGTAAATATTTGGAGGTCAAATGATGGGGGGGTAAATTGGGATATTGATGCTAGTAGTGGAAATGGGTCTAATTATTCATATATGCATGTAGATCAACATGCCTTTGAATTTAGCCCTCATACCAACATTCCTTATGCTGGTAATGACGGGGGTTTTTACAAGTATATGACCAGCCTTAATAGCTGGACAGATATGTCTGATGGGTTAGAAATAGCACAATTTTATAATTTAGGACTCTCTAAATCTAATCCTAACAGGTTAGTTGCTGGCGCACAAGACAACGGAACCGAAATGCTGACAAATACAACTTGGGATGCTATCCGTGGTGCTGACGGAATGGAATGTGCTATAGATCATTATGATGACAATATTATTTATTCCGAATCTCAATATGGAGGATTAAAAAAATCATATAACGGAGGAAATAACTGGAGTAATATTAAGCCTGTAAGCTATGAGGGAGGGTGGAATACGCCATATGAAATGCACAGTATAAATAATAATTTAATTGTTATTGGGTATGATGAGGTTTATCGCTCTACTACTGGAGGGGCTGCCTGGGATTCTATTTCATATAATGTAAGTAATGGTAGCGCAATTAAATCAATTGCTTTAGCTCCTTCTGATGAAAATTATATTTATGCCGCTTCATATAGCAAAATAAAAGTTACAAAAGATGCTGGAGAAAACTGGACTTATATAAAGCCTGGTCTTGCCAACTATAACATGACTGATGTAACAGTCTCTACAAATAATGCTGATAGAGCTTGGGTAACTTTTTCTGACTATAATAATGTGCATAAAGTTTATGAGACCAATGACGCCGGAAACAGCTGGACAAATATATCTGGTAGTAATTTACCTGGTCTTCCGGTAAACTGCATTGTATATCAAGGTGGAGCTAATGATGATTTATATATTGGAACTGATGTAGGGGTATATTACAAAGATAACAGTATGACGGAGTGGATTCCTTTTAACAATGGGCTGCCGAATGTAATAGTGCGAGAATTAGAAATTCACTATGAAAAAGGAACAATTAGTGCTGCAACCTATGGGAGAGGGGTCTGGGAAAGCCCTCTTAACACCTTGTCAACTGTAAGCGCTAAAAATGAAACAAGTTTAGATTATATAATTTATCCTAACCCGGCCAATAAACAAGTAACAATTCAAACAAATAAAAATAATATTAGTGTTCGTATTTTTAATTTGACGGGACAGGTTGTTATTAAAACTGAATCAAAAAATATTAATGTTTCTAATCTAGCAAGAGGATATTATATTGTGGAATTAACAAACAACGGTATTGTTAAGCAAGACAGGCTAATTATAAAATAGCTTCAAACTCTTTTATATACCTTCTTTTTGTGCTCTGAGGAGCAAAAACAAGCCCTATATTTACAATCACTCTTGTTTTTAAAGAATATGTTTTAATAATAAAAGGCCCTCCCATAAAGCCATTTTCTAACCTCCACAGTCCTCTATAGGTGTTGTCAAAGTAATATGGCGGGTACTGCTTTTCAATACAGACATAACTTCCCTTTATAGCTCCTAGTAAATATTTTTCAAAAATGCTATCTGTCTTACTCAAAACCTCTTTTTGTAAATTTTTTGAATTCTTAGCAAATGAAAATGTAATAATGTTTTTTATTTCATCTGATTCTGGAGGGTCGTATTTTGCCCAAAAAAATGACTCTTCATTAATTATAATACTATACTCTTTTGGAACCAATAATTTAACTCCAAAGTTATTGAAAACTACACTTTCAATATTTTTTTGTGACGACTTTGCAAGAAATGATTTTATTCCTTTTAGCTCTTTTTCTGCAAAAACATTTCTTAAGTTCAAAAGATCTCTTGCTGTTTTTGTTGAGTCATTAGTCCAATTGACTTGAGAAACAATCTGCCCATACGCCCATTTATTATGCTTTAATACTGACTCAACTCCTTTTGATATGATTACAATGTTTTTATGTGTTTTTAATATTGAGTTAAATTCCTTATTGTTTAACTGGAAGGGCTTAAATAGTAACTCTTCTTTCCCTAGGCCATTAATTTGAGCACAAAATGTGGTTTCAACTAATTGCTGTAATGAATTTTCCCACAAGACATCATCAACTACAAAAATAACTTCCGAATTTTTTCCAGTAGAATTAGGAAGTGTTTTGCTCCCCTCAGCACAACTCAAAAAAAACAATGTGATAAAAATAAAGGTCCTCATTATATTGTTGGTAAAATAATTTTAACTCCAGGTTTAAGATTATCGCTTTCCAAATTATTAAGTGATTTTATTTTCCAAACACTTATGCCTTTAAATTTCTGGGCAATACCCCAAAGCGTATCTCCCTTTTGTACGGTATATTCGTTTTTTGGTTTTTTTGATTTTGACGGCTGAATTTTTTTAACATAAACAACTAACTTTTCACCAATATCTAAATTTGTATTCCTAAGATTGTTCCATTTTTTTAATTCAAAAACTTTAACCCCAAACTCTTTTGCTATTCGTCCTAAATAATCCCCTTCTCTTACAATATAAACCACTCTTTCTTCATCAATTAAGATTTCTTTCTTTTCAACTAAATCTATAAAGTGATAATTTGCCTCTTCATTATATAAAAAATCAAGTACAGCAAAAAAAGGCAAAATCAAAATAGAGTTTTTAGGGAAAACATCTTTTTTATATGCAGGGTTAAAATACCTTATCGTTGATTTTTTAAGACAAAGAATTTCTGAAAGAGTACTTATGTCAACCTGCTGAGTGATTTTAATGGTGTCTGTTTTTCCAAAATCTATACTAAGATTCTCTGGCAAAATATTATGCTCAAAAGAATAATTCATTGCGTAATTTACAGCTATAAACGTTGGAACATAATTTCTTGTTTCTTTTCTAAGGTAAGGATGTAATTTCCAAAAATCATAAGACCCAACACTATTAATCTTACTCTGTAAATATCCTGGGCCTCCATTATAAGCGGCCAAAACCAAATTCCAATCACCAAACATAGTATACAGTTTTTGAAAGTATTCACATGCAGCTTGAGTAGATTTTAATGGGTCTTGTCTTTCGTCAATGTAAGAAGTAACCTTTAGCCCATATTCTCTTCCTGTTAGGTACATGAACTGCCATAATCCAGTGGCACCTGAAAATGATTTGGCTTTTGGGTTTAAAGCTGACTCTACTATTGCCAAATATTTTAACTCTAGCGGTAAATTGTATTTGTCTAACTCCTGCTCAAATAAAGGAAAATATAATTCTTTTAACGCATGCATTCTTGATATTAGCTCTTTGTTTCTTCCCACGTAACTTTCTATAAATGGCCTTACTTTATTGTTATAATTTAGATCCATGGGGGTTTTTTCATCTAACAATTGTAGCCTTTTTATATATTTTCTTGTGTGCTCTTCTTCTGTAGTTGAATCTATTTTTGAGGTTTCAAAAATCTTTACGCTATTTCCAGTGCCTAATGCACTAGAATAAGATGAAAACATTAAGGCTAAGATTAGAAAAAACACATTTATCATAAAACAAAATTGAGAAAATTGCAATTAATATTAACCAACAAGAAACTTCAATTATTAACTAATATTTGTTAACCAATATTTAATATCTTGTTAAGATGAAAGATTTTATATCTTTGCTACTGTGAAAAGCAAAAAAACATACCCCGAGGGAGAATTATTAAAAACTATTAATAGCCCAGAAGATTTAAGAAAATTAAATAAGGATCAACTACCTCAAGTTTGTGATGAAATAAGACAGTATATAATTGATATCGTTTCTGAAAAAGGCGGTCATTTTGGAGCAAGCCTCGGAGTTGTTGAGCTTTCTGTTGCTATCCACTATGTATTTAACACTCCTCATGATCAACTTGTTTGGGATGTTGGACATCAAGCATATGGACATAAAATTTTAACTGGAAGAAAAAAACAGTTCTCTACAAACAGAATTAAAGGAGGGTTAAGTGGTTTTCCAAAAAGAAGTGAAAGTGTTTATGATACTTTTGGTGTTGGGCATGCATCCACCTCTATTTCTGCAGCGCTTGGAATGGCTGTTGCTGCACAAGACTCTTCAGTTAAAAAACCTAACAAACATGTTGCTGTAATAGGAGATGGATCTATGACCGCAGGAATGGCGTTTGAGGGGTTAAATCATGCCGGGGCAGAAAATACTGATTTGCTTATTATCTTAAATGACAATTGTATGTCCATTGACCCAGCTGTAGGTGCCTTAAAAGAGTATTTAACAGACATTTCTACTTCAAAAACCTACAATAAAGCACGAAATAAAATCTGGAGAATTCTTGGGAAGATAAGTCAATTTGGGCCTAATGCACAAGCAATAGCAAAAAAAATTGAAGGAGCGGTAAAAACAACCTTGCTTGGGGAAAGCAATTATTTTGAATCTTTGAATTTTAGGTATTTTGGCCCAATTGATGGTCATGATGCAAAACACCTAACTGAAGTATTAAATGATTTAAAAGATATTCGTGGGCCTAAAATATTACATTGTGTAACTAAAAAAGGGAAAGGATATACCCCAGCAGAAAAAGGAGACTCTACTGCCTGGCATGCTCCTGGTATTTTTAATAAAAAAACTGGTGAGATTATACGAAAAAAAACAGCTCCAACTCCCCCTAAATATCAAGATGTTTTTGGGGAAACAATTATTGAACTTGCAAAGAAAAACAAAAATATTGTTGGGGTAACGCCCGCAATGTTAACTGGAAGTTCCTTGAATAAAATGATGAAAGAAATGCCCAAAAGAACTTATGACGTTGGGATTGCTGAACAGCACGCTGTAACGTTTTCTGCTGGCATGGCAACACAGGGAAAGCTTCCTTTTTGTAATATTTACTCTTCATTTATGCAGAGAGCATATGACCAAGTAATTCATGATGTAGCCCTTCAAAATTTAAATGTCGTATTTTGTCTGGATCGAGGCGGGCTGGTTGGTGCCGATGGAGCCACGCATCATGGAGCATTTGATATTGCATTCTTCAGGTGTATCCCAAATATGATTGTTTCCTCTCCGATGAATGAACAAGAATTAAGAAATCTAATGTACACTGCTCAACTTCCAAATCAAGGTCCATTTTCAATAAGGTATCCTAGAGGAAATGGGGTTATGCTAGATTGGAAAAGCCCATTGAAAGAAATAACAGTCGGAAAAGGGCAAAAAATAAAAGATGGAGAGGGTATTGCAATTTTATCTTTAGGTCATCCTGGAAATTTTGTAATAGCAGCTCAAAGCACTTTTATAAAAGAAGGATTAAATATTGCGCATTATGACATGAGATTTGCAAAGCCTCTTGATAAAAAACTATTACATAAAATATTTAAAAAATTTGACACAATTATTACAATAGAAGATGGATGCTTACAAGGCGGATTTGGATCTGCAATAATAGAATTTATGTCAGACCACAACTATAAGAATACTGTGCGAAGGCTTGGAATTCCAGATGAATTTATAAACCATGGAACACAAGAAGAATTGCATATTGATTGTAATTATGATTCAAATTCTATCATCACAGCTGTACATGAATTACTATATAAAAACGCAGCTTCTAACGTTTCTTAAATATAGACAAATTAGCGATTCTGATACTATACAACTAAAAAAATAAGAACTTTATATATCTTTGTTTGAATCGGAAAACAATTAATTAAAATGAAAATTAAAAAAATTCTCAGTTTAAAAGGCGAAATTAAAGATGTGAAGGTGCGTGGCTGGGTAAGAACCAAAAGAGGAGGAAAGAACGTGTCATTTATTGCGTTAAATGATGGGTCAACTATAAATAATATTCAAGTTGTTGCTGAAGGAGGGGGGTTTTCTGAAGAATTATTAAAAAACATAACAACTGGAGCTTGTATTTCAGTAGAAGGAGATTTAGTCTCCTCAAAAGGAGAAGAACAATCAGCAGAAATTCTAGCAAAAAAAATATTGGTTTTAGGACTTTCAAAACCTGAAGAGTATCCTTTACAGCCCAAAAAACATTCTTTAGAGTTTTTAAGAGAGAAAGCTCATTTAAGATTTAGAACAAATACTTTCTCAGCAGTTTTTAGATTACGACATGCTCTTACCTTTGCAACACATAAATTCTTTAATGACCAAGGGTTTTTTAATTTACACACCCCTATTATTACCGGAGCTGATGCTGAAGGAGCTGGAGAAATGTTTCAAGTAACAAGTCTTAATCTAAATCAGATTAAAAAGAACAGTGATGGTAAGGTTGATTTTTCAGATGACTTTTTTGGAAAGAAAACAAACCTTACAGTATCCGGACAACTAGAGGCGGAATTAGGAGCCTTAGCTCTTGGTCAGGTTTATACATTTGGACCAACATTTAGGGCTGAAAACTCAAACACCTCAAGGCATTTATCCGAATTTTGGATGATTGAGCCAGAAGTGGCTTTTTCTAATTTGGAAGATAATATGAACTTAGCAGAGTCTTTCTTGAAATACTGTATTAGATACTGTATTGAAAAAAATATTGATGATTTAAAATATTTAGACCAAAGAATGGCAAACGAAGAGAAAATGCTTAAAAAAGAATTGCGCTCAGAAATGGGTCTGCTAGAAAGGCTTAATTTCGTTATTGAACATGATTTTATTCGTTTAACTTATCGTGAAGCCATTGATATTCTAAAAGATTCTAAACAAAATAAAAAGCGGAAATTTAAATATTTGATTACTGGCTTTGGGTCTGAATTGCAATCTGAACATGAAAGATATCTAGTCGAAAAAAAATTTAAAAAGCCTGTAATTATTAGGGACTATCCTAAAGAAATTAAAGCATTCTATATGCGGATAAATAAAGATAATCAAACTGTCGGCGCAATGGATGTTCTTTTTCCTGTAATTGGTGAAATTATTGGGGGCTCACAAAGAGAAGAAAGGCTAGAAAAATTAGAAGCTAGCATTGAAGAGAAAGGGGTTTCTAAAGATGAATTATGGTGGTATCTAGAAACGCGAAAATTTGGAAGCTGTAAACATGCTGGATTTGGACTAGGCTTCGAAAGACTAATAATGTTTGTTACAGGAATGAAAAACATTAGAGATGTAATCCCTTTTCCAAGAACACCTCAAAATGCGGAATTTTAATGGGAAAGCAAAGGCTAGAACAAAAGCAATATCAAAACCTAAGCCCTCAACAAATTCAATTTTTAGGCCTATTGCAAACGCCTATTTTTTCATTAGAAAAAAAGATACAAGATGAATTAGAGGAGAATCCTGCTCTTGAAGAAATAGAGGAGGAAGAAGATGATGATGATAATCAGCCGCTCAGCTATAATAATTACTCTAAGCCAAATCTTGAAGGAATTCAAATTGAAGATAAAACAACAAGTTTAAAAGATTATCTTTTAAAACAGCTTATTGACTTAAACTTAAATGACACTAATTTATATCTAATTAAATATCTTATTGATAGCCTAGATGACAATGGATTCCTAACAAGAGACTTGTATGCAATTTCTAGTGATATTTTAACAACATATAATCAAACTTTTTCTGAAAAAGAACTTCAATATTCGTTAGATATATTACAAACTTTAGAGCCTATTGGAGTAGGAACAAAAGACCTGCAAGATTGCCTTTTACTTCAATTAAAAAAACTACATCCTTCAGAAAAGTATGCTCTTGAAATAATCTCCGAATATTATACTCCTTTTAGTAATAAGAATTTTGAACACCTGATAAAACATCTTAATCTCTCTAAAAAAGAATTAACCCGTATATACCTCTTAATTGAAAGTTTAAATCCCATTCCTGCAGCTGGATTTTCAAAAATTACTAGCTCTAACAAGTATATTTATGCTGATTTTAAAATCTCCTTAATTAATAATAATCTACAATTACAAATTAATAACGGGGGTTTAAAAAAAATAGCCGTAAGCAAATATTATACTAATTTGCTTGCAGAAACTACTGACGCAAAAACAAAAGAATTTTTGACAAATAAAATTGAAAAAGCGAAATGGTTTAAAGAATCTATTCAAAAACGAGAACATACTCTCAAAAAAGTAATGTTAGCAATAATGGAATTTCAAAAAGATTATTTAATGAATGGATATGATCCTGATTTAAAGCCAATGAAATTGGCTGATATTGCAGAGATTGTTAAAATGGACATCTCTACTATTTCTAGGGTAAGCAATTCAAAATATATAGAAACACATTTTGGCACTTTTAAAATTAAAGAGCTATTTTCTGATGCATATAAAAAAGATAGTGGTGAGATAATTTCTACACAGGTTATTAAAGATCAATTAAAAAAAATTATCGAATCAGAGGACAAGTCAAAACCGCTAACAGACGAACACCTTGCAGAATTTTTAGGCAAAGAAGGATACCATATCGCTAGAAGAACAGTGGCTAAATACCGAGATCAGTTAGGTATAGAAACCGCAAAAATGAGAAGGGTTTTGTAATGAAATTATCCAAAGTTATTTCAATATTGCTACACCCTGTTTTTATGCCAATAATAGCCGTTCATTTAAGCTTACTGCTAATTCCAGCACTAGGTTTTGCTATAACAAACTACCTGCATTTTATTTATCTAGTTTTGATCTTAAGCACAATCATCATGCCTCTGCTAAGTCTGTTTTTGCTAATTAAAATCAAGCTAGTTTCTTCTTTAGAAATAAGCGACCATAAAGAGCGCCCTACTCCTCTTTTAATTACTGGAATTTGGATGCTTGCGGGATACCTAATGCTAGAAGAAATTCTAGTTTTTACTCCTTTAATAAAGGTTGAACTGTTAGGGGCGATGATTATTATTTTTCTTGCTTCTATTGTTTCAAAGCACTGGAAAATAAGCCTTCATATGATTGGAATAGGAGCGGTTGTAGGAGTGTTAATTTTATTAAACTTGCTTTTTGGAGGAATTACATTTATAATAGCTGTTTCGGTATTAGTGGCCGGGTTTTTAGGAGCGGCTAGACTAAACGAAAATGCACATAACCATGCTCAAGTTTATTGTGGTTTTTTGCTTGGTCTTTTCGTTGAACTTTCTGTAGGTTTGTTACTCTTTTAAAATTACATCGATGATTTCTATTTTTCTCTCTAACATGGCTTCAATGCTATAGATAGATTCTTTTTTATTCTTTGCGTCATCACTAACTGTTTTAGGGGATTTTTCTTCCCCAAATGAAAGCTCTTTGATTATAAGATTTCTAGAAAAAATGTGTTTTTTGAAGCTTCCATTTTTAAATTGTTTTATGTAATTGATAAGACTTATAATTCTCCTTTTTGATAAGTTTTGGTTATATGTATATGTGTGTAATGGACTTGAATATCCCCTTATTTGGAGCTCTACTTTTTTTCCTTTTGACAAGTTAGAGAGGAGTCTTTCAAGAAGATTATTTAAAGTGTTGAAATTTTTTTGTAAAATACTCTCGAAAAAAACATTGCTTTTTTTATTGATTTTTTCATAATCAGACTTAATCATAAAATATGAAATATATGAATCTTTATATGTTTTGACTGTTGTGTCGCTCATTGTAAGTCGATCCGGCTCGTCATTATGAAAATAGAGAGATAAAGGAAGGAGACCCTTAACTTCTAATTGAGAACTAGCCGTGTCAATGATAGGTGTTTCGTACTTAAAAGAAAAGATATCATTGCAACAATATTCTGTATTTTTAAATTGAGATCCTTTTCTATTTGAAGAAAGATAACCAGTGTTTTCATCATAAAAAACTAAATACAAATCATCTTTTTCACTATTTAGTTCTTCAACATTTTTAGGATTATCCCAAAGGTTTAAGCTTCCTTTTGCTTTATAAATATCAAATCCTCCCATGCCTGTTTTTTTATTAGAAGAAAAATAAATCATGCCGTTATGATAATTGTAAAATGGAGTTATCTCATCTGCAGAAGAGTTGATTTTTTTTCCTGCATTTATAGGAACTCCAAAATTCCCCTCTTCATCAATTATTGAAATCCAAATATCAAGCCCTCCAAAGCCTCCGTTTCTGTCTGAAACAAAATACAATACGTTCTTTCCTAAATGAGCAGCTATAAATGCCTGCGTGTTTAAAAAAATGTCAGAAGAAAGATTAGAAATTTCCTTAAATTTTTTTTCTGTGTTCTTTTTTATGTAAGCAATTTTACAAGATTGCATGTCCTCATTACATATACTAAACAAAACAATGCTATCATTAAAAAAAGAAATATTAGATGTGTTTAAAAAGTCAAAATTATAGATAGAATACTTCTTTTGGCTCCAAATTCCATTGGAAAAAGTAGCCATGTAAATATCCGACTCCAGTTTTCCATCTACTTCATTAGCAACAGTAAAATAACCTGTCGTATCATTCACTTGAATAAAATTCAACTCGGCATTATCTGTGTTGATTTGTTGTGACAATGGGCTTACTAAAACCTGTTGAGAACAGACAAATAAAGGAGATAATAGTATAAGAATTATATTTTTCATTATAAATATTTAGGACATATTTTCTGCTTAAACTCCTCCTTTTTCTTAATAACACTCCAACCATATCTTATTGAAAATTCCACACCTCCCATATTGTTAGATGCAGCAGCTAATGTTGAGGTGTTGATATCATATGAAAATATAACTTCAAGATTTTCTTTTTTTATGCCTAAAGTAACAAAAAAAGCATCTTGTATTCTTCTATAAACACCTGAAATAAATTCAAAGTCGTTACTTATTTTATAGTTTATACCGCTACCTAGCACAAACTCTCTTTCTTTTTTTTGATTTGATGCATAAAAGGATGGAGAGATGTTAATGGTGTTACTTAATCTATTATAATAATGAAAATAAACTAGGTGCTTTGGTGTTAACACAACATTTTCATCCGAATTTAATGATTGTTTTGGCTCATTCAAGTGATAAGAAGAAGCGCTTAATAAAATAGAAGAATTATCATTAATCTTTTTATAATTTGAAACCCCCAAGCCAATATCAAAAAAAGAAAACGCTATATCTTGTAAGTCTTCATTTTCTAAAAAAACTAATTTTTCATAACTAACTGACCTCTGATAAATTCCTGCCTGTAATCCAATTGATAAAAAATTATCTTCTTTTTGAAACGATTTGACAAGAGCACATAAAAATCCTTTAGTAGAAAACCTAGAATCTCCTGCTATATCGTTTAAAATAGTGGTTCCTGCAGAAAATTCTTTATAAAAATCTTTAGCATTAAAGGATAGGGAGAAGGTGTTAAATGGCGTTGTTACACTGCCCCATTGAGACCTTCTTTGTAGCTGCATTTCAAAATCATCATCCTGATAAGCAATTAAAGACGGGTTGATTAATGATTTTGTTTTATTAAATTGAGAATAGTGCGTGTCTTGTGCTTTCATAAACACTGAAATAAAAAGTAAAAAAAATATCTCTTTACGAATCACCTTACTAATGTAATATTTCCTTTGTGAAATAATCTTTTGTTACCTATACATTCTAATTCAAGATAAAAATCAAAAACCTGAGGGTTTAATTTTTTGCCCATAAATTTGCCATCCCAAGAATCTAAAATATTTCTAGAAGAAAAAACTTTTTGACCCAACCTATTAAATATCTCTAGTTTAAATGATGTTACTATACTCTCTGCGTCTTCAATGAAATAAGTGTCATTAATGTTATCATCGTTTGGAGAAAATGCTGTGGGAATTTTAATTCTATTTTCATTGCAAAAAACATCTTTTACATTAATACAAATAGAGTCGCCTATTAAACAGCCAAAAACATTAAACACATTAAATTGATAACACTTAGTAATATTAGCAATTAAATTCTGCTGGCTATTAACACTCAAAAAATCTTCCCAACTAACATTATCATTAGTCAACACATTTAACGTAACCTCTTCTCCTTTAAAAACAACAGTGTCCGATGCCCAAATAGAATCAATTATGGGGTATTCATAAGTACTTATAAAAACAGAGTCTTTTGTAATACAGCCGTCATTATTAATTACCTCAACAATGTACCATAATGGAGATAGTGGAAAATCAACAAAAGTAGAGGTGTCAAGATTGTTTGTATTCCAATTATACGAAACAATTGGAATTTCTGGGTTAAGATTTGTCACTCCAATAACTGTTGAATCTCCTATGCAAATATCATTGCCAAAAACATCAATATTAATGTTTTCTGACAACACCTTAACGCTATCTATTAGCTCACAATATCCGTCAGAGATTTTAACAAAAAAAATGCCGGGACCTAAAGCAAGCAACTCATTTGAACTGCTTAAAGTGTCTGAAAAATCAACCTCAGAAGACCAATGAATAGATGTTATTTCTCCAGAAAAGACAGCGGTTAAAAGTATTGGTGTGCTGCAATAAGAAGTGTCTGAACCGGCATCAAGGCTTAATTCTTTAACCATAATTTCCTGAAAAATTGTGTCTGTACATTCCCCATTTGAAATAAGTAGTTGATATTGTTGATTGGAGTTTGTATTACAAAAAGGATTAGGCACATTTACACTACTTAAATCAAATGATGGAGCCCAAAAATATATAACCGTCGGATCACTAACGGGTAATATTCCTATTTGAATTTGTTGATTTGGACATTTGAGAACAGTATCGATTGTGTCAGATGAATTTGACAAAATATAAATTTCTTTAACAATACTATCACTCACATTACATGTACTGTTGTCAGTAGCAGTAAGCATAATGCTATAACTGCCACTTTGATCAAAGCTATGTACTGGATTTATCTGATTAGACGTGTTTCCATCACCAAAATCCCAAAAATATGTTACTGCCGTGTTAGAGCTAGTTAAATTCTGAAAAGCAACCAAAGTATCACAACTAACAAAAGGAGCGTTAAAATCAGCTATAACCATAGGAAAATCAAAATTAAATTTAAACACTCCATTATTACAGTTGGCACTGTTATTTGTAACGGAAACGGCTCCTGGATTAGGTTCAATAGGAAAATCTGAATTTCCACCACATCCAGCACAAACAGACTGATAAATAATGCCTTTTTTATCAAACCTACTTGTTCCTCCATCTACATGCTCATTGCTTTGACTTCCGCCAAAATAGGTGGCATATATCATTGTACTTAATTCGTCATCTAAAACCATTAAATAAATATCATTTCCATCCGTATTCTGCTGATAAGCACTATCGCTAACAGGCAAATTCAATGTAGATAACGAACCTCCTAAATTTGAACCCCAACCAGCAATATAAATTTTATCACAGACATCAACTAAAAATGCTGTAGGTGAAATATCTGGAGTTCCTTTTCCTGTTCCAATAGCCGTTGACCTTAAAACACTAGTTAAATCTTCTTCAAAAACCGCTATAAATTGCCCTCCTCCTGAGGTTGAATAACTAGCATTGCTCACCATTTGATTTCCTGAAACTTCTGTTTGCCCAAACAAATAAACCAAATTTGAACTTCCAATCTCTACAAAGTAAGATTGATCATATTTATTCGTTCCAAAGTAAGATGAGGAAATAATTTGTGCTCCATTAGATGATATTTTAGTAATAAATCCGTCTGTATAAACTGAATCTGGGGACGACTCTTGGTGGGCTCCTGATGTTGTTGGGAAGTTTAAAGATGTTGTTCCTCCGGTTACATATATGTCGTCATTATTATCAAGGGCTAATGAATAAATTGCATCATCTCCTTCTCCCCCTAAATAAGAGCTCCAAACAACGGTAGAAAGCTGATTGTCCATTTTTATAATAAAACCCTCCTGCCCTCCTTCTGAATTGACCTGAAATGTATTGGTTGTTGGAAAATCTGTTGACTGTGTACACGTTGCTATATAAATATTGTTTTGTCGGTCAATATCTATTTCTCCTCTCACCTCGTCAGCATAATTGTATTTAAGTTGTGGCGCAATACTTAATCCATCATTATGAGTTCCTCCTATAAATGTAGATGCTAACAAGCTTCCCCCATCAGCACTAAGTTTGCTTACAAATATGTCTGAGCCATTTGGAAAAGAAGCTCCCATTCCTGATGGGGAAAATGCAGGCCCTCCATTAAAATTTAACTGAAATGCTGAATTAGTTGTAGGAAAATCAGCTGAAGCTGTTGTTCCATAAATAAATAATTCATTTGCAGAATTGACAATCATTGAGTGTGGAAGCTCATCTAATGCCCCTCCTAAATATGTTGAATAAATTCGTTGCGTTCCTGTTGTGTCATATTTTGTTATTGCTATATCTGTACCTCCAGAGCTATTAGCATAGTTAATTTGATACGCGCCTATAGTTGTTGGGTATCCTGTTCCAAAGGAAGTGGTTCCTGAATATAAAAATCCAAAATTATCATATGTTGCTGTATATCCAAAATTATCAGATGTGCTTCCCGAATAGCTAGAAAACTCTAAAACTGGATCAATTACTAATTTGTAATTTTTATTATACCCGTTTGGAAATTTAAATGATAGCAGGCCTTTTTTTAATTCATAAACACATGCCACCTCCACTACCTCTCCATTAATTTTTTGATACGCATAAGGCTGCTTTTCTTGAACTTGATTTACCGCTGTAGAAATATAAATGTTTCCCTTTTTTAGTTGTGGAGTTACTCCTTTATATTTAATCTTAATCTGCTTAGGAGAGGCATTAGCCTGAAGAATAATATCATATTTTAATTTTTCTTCTTCTATATAGTATTTAACATCAATCCCTTCATATATGTTCTTTTGACAAACTTCCTTATATGACCTTACATTTTCAGCCCATTTAGAGCTAGCTCCCAAAAAATAATTTTCATGATATTTACTCTTGTCTATAAGCTCTGTTAATATATTCTTGTTGCAACTAACAAAATCTACAACATAAGAATAAGCCTTTATCTTTTTAGAAAAAGCCGTTAGGTCATGAATAGCTGACAATTGTTCTCCAGAATAGAAAACATACCTTAACTTTCCTTCTTCAATAAAAAGAGAGCCTGATGGTAATTTTATTTTTGCTTTAACTTGTTTTGGAAATTGTCCTTTATTTTCAATAAATGGATTTTGTGCAGCCATATCTAATCCAAAAATACAAACCGCTATAAATAAATATAACCCTAGTCTATATTCAGAAACATTCATTTTACTCTTTTTTATTCATAAGTATTTCCATCAAGCTATCTTTTGCAGTTTCATACTTTGCTCTGTTTTTTTCTTTGATTGGTTCTCCAGGCGGCAACTTTTGTTTATATGGGTCTACCTGCCTCCCGTTTTTCCAAAACCTATAACAAACATGTGGGCCAGTTGCTAGGCCTGTACTGCCAACATAACCTATAGTTTCCCCTTGCTTAACATATACTCCTTTTTTAATTCCTGGCTTTATTTTTGACATATGTAAATATTGTGTTGTATAGGTGTTATTATGCTTTACCTTTACAAAATTTCCATTATTTCTCGTATAGCTAGCTGATTGAATAGTACCATTAGCTGTAGTCATTATTGGGGTTCCTTTTGGTGCGGCATAATCCGTTCCAAAATGCCCCTTCCATTGTCCTGTTACCGGATGTTTTCTGTTTTTACTAAACCGAGAACTTATTCTGTAAAAATCCAATGGCGCCTTTAAAAATGCCTTGCGTAAGGTTCGTCCTTTTTCATCAAAATACTCACCATAGTCATCATTTTGTTTGTAGTAAAAAGCATAAAACTTTTGCCCTTTGTGAGTAAACTCTGCAGCTAATATTCTACCTATGCCAATATAATCTCCTTCTATGTATTTATTCTCATAATAAACATTAAACGAGTCTCCATTTTGAATCTTAAAAAAATCAATTGTCCATGCATAAATCTCTGCTAATTGTATTGATACTCTTGGGCTTATTCCTAGTTTCTCTACAGATTCAGACAAAGAAGATTTAATGACTCCGGAAGATCTAATTACCTTTGTTGTAACCTCTTTTTCTCCTCTATAAATATCAACCCCGTCCGTTAAATCAATCGTGACATAGCTAGTTGAAGTTGCTTGATAGATAAAATATAGTACTTTTTCAGAAGAATCTTTTGAAGAGATTATGGTGTATTCTTTGCCTGCATTAACCTTCCTAAAATCAAATATACCTTTTGACTTGCTTACTGCCTCTGCAATTATTGGGTGGTCAATATGATTAGCATAAAGAATCTTTCCTAAAGTCTCTCCATTTTTTACAAAATCCTTCTTAACATTAAATGAATCAACCAAAATACCATACTCATATTTTGGCTCAATAATCTCTAACACTACATTTTCATTGTTCTTTTTTTTGTTCAAATTTGACAAAATAAATACGAGCGACAAAAGAATCAATGTTAAACCTGTCCATTTTTTCATTTTGCTAATTTAATTCTTTAAGATTTGTATCTCGCCTTAAAACTGCTTACTTATTGACAACGGATATTTGACTTCTTTATATTTTTTCAATAGCGCCACTATTCTTCCAGCCCATATTTCTGCTTCAGCCTTTATAAGCAACCTGTTTTTATCATCTGATATCCAAATTTTCATTTTTTCACCATTTTGAAAAACTCTTCCTTCCTGCATTTTAGGCTTAAAAACCATACAATTAATTACTCCAAAATCTGTTTTAACGTATTCATTATAAAGGTATAAAATCTCTAACGAGTAGTTCTCTTCATCCATAAATATCGGAACAAAAAATGACTTTTTTTTGTTCAATTTTTCTTTTTTAAATGTCCTGGCATAAAATAAAGCAGACAGCATGTCTTGAGTATTTGAATGAATTTTATATTTCTTGTCCCTAGAAAACACTACGCTATCATTATGTTTGAAATTATATAACTGATATTTTTGATACCCCCCTTCGTATATGTCTCTAATAAATTGTACCGGGACAATCCTGGACGTGTCCAAATATGTTTCATAAACATCCCTAACTTTAAAAAACCAATCAAAAAAAGTCCGCGTTTTACCTTTTCCAATAATATGAAAAGTAGAAATTTTATCTTTTTTTATTTCCCTTTCAATGTTCAGCTCTCCACTCCCCACTTTGATGTGTCCAAAAGATATTTCGAAAAACAAATGTTCGCCAACTTTATATGGAAGATTACTTTGTGAATATATCCCTAATGGAAACAGAAAAAGCATGAAAAAAAATACCCTCATTAATTTTTAATGTGTAAGTCTCTATAATTATAACAGCTCGCTAGAAAAAGCCAATAATTCTAATTCATTAAACTTTTCAGCCATTATATGTATTCCTGTTGGAAGGCCATTAGAATGATTTTTTAATGGCAATGAAATAGCGGGATTACCTGCTAGATTTGCTTGTGCTGTAAAGATATCTTCTAGGTATAATTCTGTAGGATTTTTATGCTTTTTATGAATATCAAAAGCTGTATGAGGAGTTGTTGGAGAAATAACAAAACTATACTGTTGAAACATCTCATTAGTTTTTTGTTGAATTAATCTTCTTATTTTTTGAGCTTTTGAAAAATACGCATCATGATACCCAGAACTCAAAACAAATGTCCCTAACATAATTCTTCTTTTGACCTCTTCACCAAAACCTTCTGTTCTACTATTAATGTATGTCGTTTCTAAGTTTGAGCTTTTTTTGCTTCTATAACCGTAATGAACACCATCAAAACGAGCTAAATTTGACGAAGCTTCAGCTGTAGTAATGACGTAATATGTCGGAACTAATAAATCTAAGTATGGAAAAGAAATTGGATTAACAACATATCCTTTATTTCTTAGTTCTATGATTTTTTCTTTCATAAAACTTTTTATTTCAGGATCTAGCCCATCATTCTCTAAGCATTCTTTTATGTATGCTATTTTTTTGCCTGAAAGGCTAGGTTTATTATTACTGTATTTATCAACTTCTTTTGCAGAAACTGTACTGTCAAAATCATCTTTTCCTGCAATAATTTCTAGTATCAGAGCACCATCTTCTACATTATTTGTAAGCGATCCTATTTGGTCAAAAGAAGATGCGTATGAAATCAAGCCATGCCTTGAAACTCTAGAGTATGTTGGTTTTATCCCTACAACTCCACAAAAAGAAGCTGGCTGGCGAATAGAGCCTCCTGTATCGCTTCCAAGAGCGGCTAAACAAAGGCCTGCAGCAACTGCAGCTGCAGAGCCCCCAGAAGAACCTCCAGCAACTTTCGATTGGTCTAATGGGTTTTTTACAGGGCCATAAATGGTGTTTAGATTTGCTGAACCCATTGCAAACTCGTCACAATTTAGCCTTCCAATAATTATTGCATCTTCGTCTAACATCCTTTGAACAGCTGTTGCTGTAAATAATGATTCAAAGCCGTTTAAAATTTTAGATGCTGCCGAAACTCTGTGGTCTTTATAACAAAGATTATCTTTTATACCAAAAACCATTCCAGCAAGCTTTCCAGCAGTTCCTTTTTTAAGCTTTTCATCAATAGATTTAGCTGATTCTAGCACTTCTTCAGAATAAACCTCTACAAAAGCATTAATGCTTTTATATTGAGAAATTCTTTGTAAATACCCCCGTGTAATATCAACACATGAAGCGCTTCCGCTTTTAAGTGCTTTTTGCACCTCTAAAAATGACCGAAAAAAACTCAATGTTTTAAAAAATTAGTCTTCTTTACTTTCATTATTTTCTTCCTTGCCTTTTTTAAACTCAACCAGGCCCTTTCCTATTCCTCTCATTAATTCTGGAATTTTTTTGCCGCCAAACATTAATAAAACAACTAAAACAATTAATACAATTTGCCATGGGCCTATCATTCCTAATAATATTGATATCATAATTTATTAAATTTAATTATCTTACAAATTTATGCATTTTCATTTAATATGCAGTGTATAGCCATGTTGATGGGTTTTGTTTTTCATAACCCCTCCAAATTTCAAAATGAAGCTCTGTTTTGTCTTCTTCTTCATTTGTCATAATCACGCCTATTATTTCTTTTGAATTGATTTTCTGTCCTCTTTTAACTGTAACCTCTTTTAATCCTGAATAAACGCTAAAATACTCCCCATGACTTATTAAAACCGCCTTACCCTCTCCTTTTATAAAGAAAATTCGTGAAACCTTGCCATCAAAAACAGCTCTAACTTCTGTGTTTTTATTAGTTGCAATATCAATCCCGTTGTTAAATGTTTCAACTTCTGAAAAAACAGGATGTTTTTGCTTTCCATACATACTAACAATGACTCCTTTTTCTAAAGGCCATGGCAGCCTTCCTTTATTGTTTATAAATCCTGCCGAAAGAGCTCGGGCTTCCGGTGTTAAAACATAATCCTTACTGTCTCCTTTTTTATTGTTTTCGATTCTAGATTTTTTTATTTCTTCCTCTATTATTTTTCTTATTCTATCTTCAAGCTTTTTTGCTTTTTTTTGTTTTTCTTCTAATTTATTCCTGAACTTTTTTTCTGATTTATTAAGTTTTGCGATTAGTATATTTTTTTGCGTTTTAGTGTTTTTTATACTTTGAATTTCTTCTTTTTTGGCATCTATTAATATGTTTTTTACAGCTGACTCTTCAATGAATTTATCTTTTTGATTAGCTAGGTGCTCTTTTTTCTTTATCAGTTCTTCTTTGATTAAAATTATCTTTTCTGCTTGATTTTTTCTAAATATTGAATATTGCTTTAAATACAACATTCTTTTATAGGCTTGGTTGAAGTCTTTAGAAGAAACCACAAACATTAAATCATTTCTACTTCCTTTTTGCTTAAATGCTGCATAAATCATTTTAGCGTACTCTGTTTTTAAGTCTTCTAGCCTTTCTTTTTCTTTTAATATTGCCTCTTCAGTTTTTGTAATCGAAATACTTGTTTTTTTTATTTGTTTTTTTAATAGTGTTATCTCTAGTGAGACTGTATTTAGAAGTTTTTCTTTTTTATGTATTTGGCTGTCTAAAACCTTTAGGTAGTTAAATGATTTTTTTTTGTTTTGTTTTGTTTTTTTAAGAAGCTCTTCTGTATAAAGAATCTCTTTCTCAAGCTTAATTTTTTCTTGACTCAACTCTTCTTTTGTCTGCGCTGAAAGCATCGAAGAAAAACAAAAAAGAAATAAAAATAGTGTTGTTTTATTTATTCCTGTCATATGATGCTGGTATTTCAAATAATATTGATTCTTGTTTGTTGAGCGTAATATTTAAATACGTTATTACAACCTCAAAAAAATCATCAGATTTAATCTTCATCTCAATCTTTCTTGGCAGCTCATCTAAATCCTCATAGTTATCAAAAGAAATGTCTACTGTACTATTTGGATAAAAAAGTTTAGTTTTTTTAACCCTATCTTTATTGTTAATTTCATAAATGACATTATCAGAAAAAACTTGATGTCTGTTTTCATCTTTCTCTATTTTATATTTTTTCACTGACTTAATGCTAGCTGTTATTATATCTTGAAGGTCAAAAAAAGAAAAGTCTGACTTTATCAATTCATTTATTTTTAAAGATTCTTTTATAAAATAGGTTTTGTTAATTCTATTTATAAAATAAACAGAGTCTTTTGTTATTTGCACTCTTGCTACCTCAATGCCAAAAGGGGCCTTAAGAGAAGCAAAAATAAGGCTGTCTCTTTTGTTTTTAATCTGTATGTTGAAATTCAGGTTCTGGTTTTCTTTTTTAATATTTACTTTACCATTTATACTAAGCCATTCAATATGTTTTTTACTATCATTAACTCTTTTTATAATTTCGCTAGGCCTTTCCACAATGGGCGGTGTATGTCTGTAATTTTTAATAGAACAAGAGCTTATAATTATTGCCAATATTAATATATATCTACTGTTACTCATAAAGTTTTCCCTGCTCTATCTTTTGAAACAAAAAACGACTAGCCCCCCCTATTTCTTTTGCTTTATTCCATTGTTTTTTAGCCTCTTTAATTTTTCCTAAGTTGTACAAAATATCTCCATAGTGTTCAACTATTACGGCGCTTTTATCTCCTCCGTTACTAAGCGCTTTTAAAATCCATTCTTTCGCTTCTTTATATTCCCTTAGTTTATATAAAATCCATGCGTAGGTGTCTTGATAGGTTGCATTTTTGTTTTCCATCTTATTACATCTATACGACATTTCTTTAGCTTTTTCTAATTTGACTTTTCTTAATGACAAATAATAGGCATAATTATTTAATATTAATAGGTTATTGGAATCGATTTCTAAAGCTTTTTCATAATACTTATCCGAAAGTATATGTTGATTTGTCTTGTGATAAGTTTCTGCCAATAAAGAATAAAATTCAAAAAGTAAATTTCTATTTTCAACAACAAACTCAATTCCTGTGCTAAAAGCATTAATAGCCTCTTGATATTTTTCAAACCTATTATTAGAAAGCCCATTGAAATAATAAAATACTGGTGTTGAAGGGAAATATTCAAGAGCATTTTTACTTGTTTTCAGCATTCCTTCAAAATCCTTTTGCTCTGCCTGAATAAACAGTACTTGCCCCCATATTTGACTTTTAGATTTATCTTTCTCTAGAATAATTAAGTATTGTTCTTTTGCTTTTTGATATTGGCCGTCTGTATATAGAATATCACCAAAAACAGCAATTGCTTTAAGGTTGTTTGGATGAGCATCCATTAATATCTTTGCTAGCTCATATGCTTGATTTTTCATGTCTTCATTAACACCAATTAACTCATAGTAAGAAATTAAAATTCTAACTTTTGTGTCTATATTTAATTCAGAGCTCTTAAATGCCTGTATTAATTCTTTATATGATTGTTTGTTATCTCCATTCTCTCTATAGTATTCGGCAAGCCTTAAGTGGTTCCTTCCGTTATTTGGGGATATCTGCGACAATCTTTTAAAAATCTCAAACGCTTTTTCTTTTTTATCATCCAAAAGGTATAGTTCTGCAAGCATTTCCATTATGTCAACTTCATTAGGAAAAACCTTTAATATTGATGTTAGCTCATTAATTGCTGCCTGCATGTCTTTAAGCTCTCTATATAATTGGTGTTTTTGTATTGAAAGTCTTTTATTAGGAGTTTTATATTGTTCTAAATCATCATAAACGCCAATCGCTTTCCGCAGTTTATTGGCATAAATATATGTGTCGGCCAATTTAAAATACAACTCTTCATTTCCGGGCTCCATATTGATTAGCCTTTTATATTGTGTCGCGGCATCTAAGAAATCATTTTTTGCAAATAATATTTCTGCATACAATAATAAATACCACCTATTATCAGGTTCTAATGTTGTTGCTTTCTTTATGTGTTCAAGGGCGGTAATATAATTTCCATTTTCTGCATTTATGACTGCAGATTCATAAAAAGGAATAGCGATTGTCTTGTTTATTTCTATACATTTTCTAAATGCCTCTAGTGATTCCTCGTGGTTTTCTAATGCCTTAGCCTTAAGGGCGCTAAACAAATGGGTCTCAAAAATTTTCTTACTCTTTTCATTATTAACCTTTTCCTGCTCTTTTTTAGATTCTGTTCCTTCAGGATAATATGATTTCCATTGCGCAAAAGAGGCTATGTTAAGAAAAAGAAGCGCAAAGATTATTACAGACCTTCTCATTATTTGACACCTGTACTGCCAAATCCACCAGCTCCTCTTGTTGATTCGTCCAAAATCTCAGCCTCTACCCACTTGGCTTGTTCGTGTTTTGCAATCACCATTTGTGCTATTCTTTCCCCATCTTTAATTACAAATGTTTCTGATGACAAGTTTACAAGAATCACACCAACCTCACCTCTGTAATCAGCATCAATTGTACCTGGAGAATTAAGCACCGTTATTCCTTTTTTAAAAGCCAAGCCGCTTCTTGGTCGTACTTGTGCTTCATAGCCTATTGGTAGTTGTATAAAAATTCCTGTTTTGACAATTGTTCTTTCTAGTGGTTGCAACGTAATTTCCTCATCAATATTTGCTCTCAAATCCATGCCTGCTGCTGCTATGGTTGAATAATGAGGCAGATTGTGCTTAGATGAGTTAATGATTTTTACTTTCATGACTTTATATGTTTTGGTTTTTCTAAAAGATATACAAATATGATAAATCCTAATAACAATAAAGAATTAACGCTTAAATTAAAATACTGATTATACACAACAAAATATATTGCTAGCATACTAAATAAATAAACTGATATTTTTTCTACTTGATATGGTATATAAAAGTGTTTTTTTCCTAAAAAATAAGATGCTAAGGCCATGCTAAAATAACAAGCTAGTGTTGCCCATGCAGAGCCTTCGAAACCAATTTTTGGTATTAACGTAAAATTAAGTATCAATGTAATAATCGCACCAAAAATTGCTAAATAAGCTCCATACTTAGTTTTCTCGGTTAACTTGTACCAAATTGACAAATTAAAGAAAATCCCTAAAAATAAATTTGCCAACAAAAGTATTGACACTACAAAAAACCCTCTTTCATCATGATATGCATTGCCTAAAAAAGAAATTAAACAATCATAAAATATTATTGCTGTTAAAAAAATAATGATCATAGTAATAATAAAATATTTCATTACCTCTGCATAAATTTTCCTGTCATCTTTCTTTTTGTATTGTGAAAAAAAGAAGGGTTCTGCAGCAAATCGAAATGTTTGAATAAATAAAATCATAATAATTGATAGTTTATAAAAAGCTCCATAAATCCCTAATTCATGCGCTGCTATTTTCGGGTCTGCCAAGAGATGTTTTAAAAGCACTCTATCAATTGTTTCATTAATCATTCCTGCTAAGCCAGCTAGAGCCAAAGGAAGCGCATAAATCATCATCCTTTTCCAAAGAGCAGTATCAAAAATAAAGTTTGCTTTTATCATTTCTGGCAGCAAACACACTATTGTAAATGTGGATGATAATAAGTTTGATATAAAAATATACTCTATTCCAAGCTCTTTATATACAATGAAATACAGATTTAGTGCAATATTTGTGCTAATACCAATCAGTCTAATTGTTGCAAAACGAACAGCCCTTTCTTCTTGCCTTAGTTTTGCAAAAGAGATAGAAGAAATTGCATCAAGACCAACAATAATTGCAAACCATTCTATAATTTTACTTTCAATTCCATAACCTAAAAAATTAGCAATTGATGATGATTGATAAAACATTAATAACACAAAAAAAGAAGAAGAAGCAATTAAAGAAATAAGCGCTGTGCTATAAACATTTTTTACTTCTCTTTCTTTTTTTGAAAAACGAAAAAATGCAGTTTCAAAACCATAGGTTAAAAAAATAACTAAAAAAGCAACATAAGCATAGACCTCTGTTACTAGCCCATATTCTTCAGGCAAAAAATAACGAGTATACAGCGGAACTAAAAGATAGTTTAATAGCCTTCCTATAACGCTACTCAATCCATAAACAGCCGTCTGTCCTGCTAATTTTTTTAGATAGTTCAATAATTAAAAGTTAGGTTTTCTTTTTGCCATAAATGCTGTTGTTCCTTCAATAAATTCAGAGGTGCCAAAACAATTTCCAAACTCTTTTTTTTCCACCTCAAAACCATCAATTCCACTAATAAAACCTGCATTTACTGATTTTATTGCTCTTGAAATTGCCATAGGGGAATTGCGTTTAATTTTTGAAGCTATTTTTTCTGCCATAAGAATTAATTCCTCTTGTGGGCATACATAATTTACTAAGCCCAATTCTTTAGCTTCACTAGCCGAAATCATTCCTGCGGAAACAATCATTTCCATGGCTTTTCCTTTTCCAACTAAGTTTGCTAGCCTTTGTGTGCCTCCATAACCAGGAATCACTCCCAGAGAAACCTCAGGCAATCCCATTTTTGAATTGTCAGACGCTATTCGAATATGACAAGCCATAGCCAATTCTAACCCTCCTCCAAGAGCAAAACCATTAATAGCTGCAATTGAAGGTTTTCCTAGGTTTTCCAACAAATCAAATAACAACTCTTGTCCTTTTCTTGCTAAATTCTCTCCAGATGCAACGTCAAAAGAAGCAAATTCTTTAATGTCAGCTCCAGCGACAAAGGATTTATTCTCTGCTCCAGTTAAAATTATAGTCCTTACTAAAGAATCTTTTTCTGCCTTTTTAATCGCCTTGTTGAGCTCATATATTGTGTCTCCATTAAGGGCGTTTAACTGCTTTGGCCTGTTTATAGTTATATAACAAATGCCATCTCTATCTTCGCTTATAATATTCTTATAGTGCATAATTGTTGTTTTCTACAAATATAAATTATTTCGATTTATTTAAAATAAAAAACCCTCTTATTGATTAGAGGGTTTTGAACAATAATTATACTTTGGTATCCTATCCATTAAGAGCCTCTGCTCCGCCAACAATTTCAAGTATTTCTCCAGTAATTGCAGCTTGCCTTGCTTTGTTATAAGTAAGGGTTAGTTCTTTTTTAAGCTCACCTGCATTATCTGTTGCCTTATGCATAGCAGTCATTCTAGCTCCATGTTCAGCTGCATGTGAATCTAAAACTGCTTTGAATAATTGAGTTTTTAATGATTTTGGTATTAGTTGATCAACAATTTCTTTTTTTGATGGTTCAAAAATATAATCCCCTGAAGAAACCTCTTGATTTTTAGGTGTGTGAACTGGTAAAAAGTTTTCTGTCATAACAATCTGAGTAGCTGCGTTTTTAAATTGATTATAAACAAGTATTACTTTATCATAATCACCAGCAACAAATTGTCTCATTACATCCTCAGCAATTGTTGCAACATTCTCAAAGTTTAAATCTGAAAATATAGAATCCTGCTTACCAACAACATTAAAACCATTTTTATCAAAATGTTCTGAGGATTTCTTCCCAACTGAAAGTATACTTACAGAGCTATTCTGATATTCTTTATCAATAAGTTCTTTTGTTTTTTTAATAATAGAGGCATTAAAACCTCCACAAAGTCCTCTATTTGATGTAATTGTAATTATCAGTATTTTATTGTCCTCTCTATTTTGAGAATAAACACCCCCATCAGAGCTATCTAAGCTTGCACTTAAATTCTCTAATAATTCTGTTAACTTATTTGCATATGGCCTCATTTGAGTGATCGCATCTTGAGCTCTTTTAAGTTTAGCTGCAGATACCATTTTCATTGCAGAAGTAATCTGCATTGTTGACCCAACAGATGTAATTCTTGACCTTATTTCTTTTAAGTTAGCCATGTTCTATTCTGCATATTTAGATGACAAATCAGCGGCAACGGTTTCTAGGGTTGATTTTATTTCTTCGGTTAATTTTCCTGAAGCTAAGGCGTCAAGAGTATCTTGATGTTTAGAATGTAAAAATAAAATGTATTCTTTTTCAAATTCTTTAATCTTGTTTACTGGAACATCCATTAATAATCCGTTAGTTCCACAGTAAATAATCGCTGCTTGTTCTTCAACTCTTAGAGGTGAATACTGACCTTGCTTTAATATCTCAACATTACGCTTTCCTTTTTCAATGACAGCTGTTGTTGCCGCATCAAGGTCAGAACCAAACTTAGCAAACGCTTCAAGCTCTCTATATTGAGCTTGATCAAGTTTTAGTGTTCCGGCAATCTTTTTCATTGATTTAATCTGCGCAGAACCTCCCACTCTTGACACTGAAATACCCACGTTAATTGCAGGACGAACCCCAGATAAAAACAAATTAGACTCTAAGAAAATTTGTCCATCAGTAATAGAGATTACATTTGTTGGAATATATGCAGAAACATCTCCTGCTTGTGTTTCGATAATTGGCAGTGCTGTTAATGATCCGCCTCCTTTTACAATCTCTTTTAATGAGTTGGGTAAATCGTTCATTTGTGCAGCAATTTTGTCATCATTAATGACCTTTGCAGCTCTTTCTAAAAGTCTTGAGTGTAAATAAAACACATCTCCTGGATACGCCTCTCTACCAGGGGGTCTTCTTAATAATAACGAAACCTCACGATACGCCACTGCTTGTTTTGATAAATCATCAAATATAATAAGAGCTGGCCTCCCTGTATCTCTAAAAAATTCTCCTATTGCAGCTCCAGCAAGTGGCGCGTAAAATTGCATTGGAGCTGGATCAGATGCATTTGAAGAAACAATCACTGTATATGCTAGGGCACCTGCTTTTTCTAAAGTATCTGAAAGTGCAGCCACAGTAGAGGCTTTTTGTCCAACAGCAACATAAATACAAAAAACAGGCTCTCCTTTATCAAAAAATTCTTTCTGGTTAATAATTGTATCAATAGCAACGGCTGTTTTTCCCGTTTGTCTATCTCCAATAATTAACTCTCTTTGGCCTCTTCCTACAGGAATCATCGCGTCTACCGCTTTTAATCCTGTTTGTAACGGCTCATCAACAGGTTGACGATAAATTACTCCTGGAGCCTTTCTTTCAATAGGCATTTCATATGTCTCCCCTGTAATTGGCCCCTTTCCATCAATAGGATTTCCCATTCCATCAACAACTCTTCCTAACATTCCCTCTCCAACATTTAAAGATGCTATTTTATTTGTTCTTTTAACTGTGTCTCCTTCTTTAATTCCTTTAGAAGGGCCCAGCAGCACAACACCTACATTATCCTCTTCTAGATTAAGTACAATTGCTTGAATTCCGTTTTCAAACTCAACTAGTTCTCCAGATTGAACATTTGTAAGTCCATAAATACGAGCAATACCGTCTCCTACTTGTAAAACAGATCCCACCTCCTCTAATTCTGCCTCAGATTTAAATCCTGATAATTGTTGTCTTAAAATTGCTGACACCTCAGCTGGTTTTACTTCTGCCATTTTTTTTTTTTTTTAGAAGTCCTGTAAATACAGGTTTTTGTTAAACATTTGTCTTAATTCGGAAATCTGACTAACAACACTTGCATCTAATTGCTTGTCTCCAATTTTTATAATAGCTCCTCCAATAATATTTTTGTCAACTACCTCTGTTAGTTCTACTTCTATCTCTCCATTCTTTTTTATATATCGAATAATAGCAGATTTTAACTCTTTAGTTAGTGGAATTGCTGTTGTTACAATTGCCTCTTGAATGTTCTTATATTTTTTATATTGAGAGACAAAAGAATTTGCTATTTGAGGCAACAATGCCTCTCTGTTTTTTTTGACAATAATCGCAATAAAATTCATGCTAAAAACACTTATTTCTTTTTCAAAAATCTGTTTAAGAATTTTTAGTTTTTTCTCTGTCTTTATAACTGGGCTTTTTAACAGTAGTATTAATTCTTTATTTTTTAAGCACGTGCTATCAACAAGGGCCATATCATTATACGAACTTTCAATAACATTCTTCTCTATTGAAAGTTCCAATAGTGCTTTTGCATATCTAGTTGTTGCTCTTGATTGATTCATGTTTTTTAATTAAGGTCTGATTCTTTTATTGCAGAAGAAACCAAGTCATTTTGTTTTTCTTTGTCTGTAAGTTCTGATTTTAAAATCTTTTCTGCAATGCCTATTGAAAGATCTGCTACTGAATTTTTTAACTCTGTTATTGCCTTCATTTTTTCGTTTGAAATCTGCTCTTTAGCTGAAGTTAATATTTTTTCCGCCTCTTTGTTAGCTTGTTCCTTTGCTTCTTCAATAATAGCGCTCTTCATTTCTCTAGCTTCTTTAAGAAGAGAGTCTCTTTCTGCTTTTGCTTCAGTTAAAATTCTTTCATTGTCAGCATTTAGCATCTCCATTTCTTGTTTTGCTTTATCTGCTGCTTTTAGAGCCTCTTCAATGCTGTTGTTTCTTTCGTCTACAGCATTCAATATTGGTTTCCACGCAAACTTTTTCAAGACAATCAATAATAGTGTGAAAATTATTGTTGTCCAAATAATTAATCCCGGGTCAAATTTTATCATTTTTTTTTTTTTAGTACCTGCCTGCCACCAACCGTGACAGGCATTACTGGTTATGCTTTTTTATTCAGTTATCCCTGCATAAGAGCAACAACAACACCAAATAGTGCAACGCCCTCTACAAGTGCAGCTGCAATAAACATATTGGTTTGAATCATCCCTGAGTGCTCTGGTTGACGAGCCATTGACTCAAGGGCTTTTCCTCCAATCATTCCAATGCCAATTCCTGCTCCAATTGCTGAAAGTCCTGCTCCAATTGCTGCAATTCCGTTAATTTCCATTTTTTAATAGTTTTAGTTAAACAAATTGATTAATAATTAATGATCTTCTTCTTTTACTGCCAATCCAATAAAAACCGCTGACAGCAATGTAAAAATATATGCTTGTAAAAAAGCAACTAATATCTCTATTAGAAATATAAACAACACAAATAACACTGATATTGGAGCTACAGACCAGCCGGCAATCACATTTTCTCCATTATTTGATGCCACAAATATTAATGATATTAGGCTAAATATTATAATATGTCCTGCTGTAATATTTGCAAAGAGCCTTATCATTAAAGCAAATGGCTTTGTAAAAACTCCAAATATTTCAATTGGAATCATTATTGGCAGCAATGGTATCGGCGTTCCTGGAGGTTTTACAATGTGCTTCCAGTATCCCTTATTAGCTGAAAAAGTAATGATAACAAATGTAAATACCGATAAAACAAATGTTACAGAAATATTTCCCGTAACATTTGCCGCTCCAGGAGTTAGTCCTAATAAATTATTAACTAATATAAAGAAAAATACTGTTAATAAAAACATGGTATATTTTTGATGTTTTGGACCAATATTTGACTTTATTATGTCGTCTCTAACAAACAAAATCAATGGCTCTAAAAAGGACTGAACTCCTTTTGGAGATTCTTTTTTGTTTTTATAGCCCCTTGTTGTTCTCATTAAAACAAAAAACAATATTATCACAGAAAACAACATTGAAGCAACGTTTTTTGTAATTGATAGGTTGATAAAATCTACGTTGTTTTCCTCAACTATATGATGGTGCTCTATCTTATATATTCGCTCTCCTTTTACAACTTTTGATTTTCCGTGATTAAACGCTGAAGACATAAATACATCCCAACTACCCTCTGAATACAAAATAACAGGTAGCGGTATAGATACGTTTCCCCACAAATGCCATTCGTAAGAGTCTGCTATATGATGTAAAATATGGGGGGTAGGATTAAACTCCTCTTCTTTTGTTGTTTGGGTGTCAGCAAAAAGACTACCTTGTGATACAAAAAATAACACTATAACAATTCGCTTAAAAATATTTCTCATGATGCTTAATGATACTTAAAAAATCGATGACAAAAATAATTAAAAATTTAATCCAATACAGAATATAATTAAAAATTTAATTATTTATTTTCTATTTGTTTTCTATTTATAAAAGAAGAATAAAAAAGAAGTATAAAATAACAAATGATAAAATTGTAAATGTATACTTTATCAACCTCTTTTTTAGCTGGAAAGCAGGGAAATAAAAAAACAATAGAAAAAAGAATCCTTAATAAATTAATACCTAAAAGCGTAAACACTTTTCCTGTTGTTGTTTTTAATATTTTATCTCTAATTAATTCAGTTAAAACTATAAGTGAAAATAAAAACATATAAATTATTAATATCTGATATACGCTTATGCTTACTTGTAAAAATCTTTGTGCGCTTAAGTTTAAAACAAGTAGCGCAGCAACAAACAAAGGATTAGTTTTCTTCATTCTTATTTATAGCCTTTTTTATCGTGATATACATGGCTAAAAAAACAAAAAACAAAGAAAAAATAATCGTATAAAATGATGAATTTGTATTATGTTTTTTATCTAAAATGTCACCAAAAAAAAACCCGAAACATATAATGATAGCCATTTGTGTGGCCAAAGAAGAGTATTTAATATATGAGTTAAGCTGATTTTTCTTTTTGCTCTGCTTTTCCAGCATTTTTAATATCTTTAATAACGGCCCCCATGCTACAAGAACCTGTGAATGTTGCGCCAGGCTCAATTGACAACTTGTTTGTAACAATATCTCCCTTTAGCTTTGCTGTTGTTTTTAAAGAAAGTAGTTGTGAAACTGTTATTTTTGCTTTTAGCTCTCCTGAAACATCTGCATTACTACAAGAAACATTGCCCTCTACAACGCCTTCTTTTCCAAGAACAACTTTGCCTGTTGTTTTTACAGATCCATTTAACATTCCGTCAATTCTAATATCCCCTTTTGATTGAATATCTCCCGTAACAATTGTTCCAGCTCCTATTGTGTTCACCATTTCTTTCATTTCTGTTTTTTTTATTGATTCATCTAGATTTAAAAACATGTCGTAATATTTTGTGCTAATTTATAAAATATTTTCAACCTCTAATTAACTGTTGAATAATTTTTAATAAAAAAACGAGAATATCCATCAACATCCTTATATTTATAAAACTCTGGGAAATTTTCAAAAGAAATAGACATTAAGCTATATTCTGTTTTGTTCAAAAAGTCCATCACTGATTTTTCTCCTTCAAACAATTGATAATACTCCATTGATTCATTAGAGTTTTGAAAAGATTTAATCATCAAGAGATGTTTATCAAGTCCCAACAAAAGGGCGCTAATCTCAAAAACCTCATTCCCAATTTGATTGGTGTGAAATTCAGAAATTAGAGTCTTTAAATATGTTACGTCAACCCCATTTTTTGGAAGAACTAAAACTATCATGTGCTCTTGGTTTTTCCTGTATATGTATGGAGATCCTAGAGCGGCTAACTCATTTGCTTTTTCTATTTTTGAAGGGTCTTTTATTGACTCAAGGATATATCTTGCCTCTTCCATTATCTTGTCGTCTTCTTCTGATATTTTATTTATATTCTCTATAGCAAAATCAATCTCATTTTGTTGAATAAAAGAAAGAGCTCTTAAAAATAATTTTTTGTTTTTATATTTATCGTCAGCTATTTCTTGTGTTTCTTCTATAACAAAATCAAACATTTTTTTCTGATAAAAACCAAAAACCTCTTCATACTTTATCTCTTCTAGGTCTTTTTTTGTTGTTGTTTCTGAATAGTAATTAGGATTATTAACCATCTCTGCATAAATACTTTTTGGATATTTTTTTAACAACTTTTCTTTTATCTCTTCGGCTTCATTTCCCTCTTTTTCTTTATCATTTATGTACGCATTATATAGCGCTAATGGAGCATACTCTTTATCCTCTGGAAACCTTATAAAAATAGCCTTAAAGTTATTGCTACTTAGCGTTATTTCATTTAATGGGTTTTTATAAATAGATGCAATTTGATACAGCGCCTCTTTTATTTGGAGATTTGAATGTTTAAAGTCTTCTTTTGTTTTTGGCAGCTTACTTAGATAATAGCTTGGTTTTTTTACGTCTTGGATATCAGAAATAATTGTATCTACGGCGGCAGAGTCTGTCTGAATAAAAGCATTGGTTTTTTTATCCTTTCTTCTCCAGTTATCCTCTAACTTCCTAGAGCCCCATTTTTTTCTAAACTCTGACAGTCCAAAACTAAGGGTTGCTGGATTATAAAAATACCATTTCCCTCCGCTTGTATTTCTCCCAAAGCTATCTCCCCTTCCTCTATTATTCATTCCTTCATACATTATTTTTTGTTTCATTCTTTTTTCTTCCTCCGCTTTCCTCTCGCTCGCAATCAACTCTTGTATAATTCCTTTTATTACATTGTTTAGCTCTACTTCCGGAAGTTTTGCTAGCATTTGCAAGCTATCTTGCATTTCAACAATATTAATATTATATACAAGATCCGTTAATGTTTCCTGTCTTTGTTTTGTTTTGTTATATAGCCTGAAATTGGGTTCCATATAAAAAATAGTGCTGTCATAATTCGTTTTTGCAGATTTATATGATTTTCTTTTAAAATATATCTCAGCTAGAGCTAAAAAAGAAAGTGCTTTTTGTGGATTGTTTTCAACACTATAAATAGTTGAGAGTTTATATTTTTCTATTGCTTCAGATGTGTCTGAATTGTTCATTTCCATTTTGGCAATAGTGTAATAAATCTGATCTAAGTATTCTTTGTTTTTGTCATCGCTAACCATTTTTAAAAGCCGTTCTTTTGTCTTTCTTCTGTCAGAGTTTCCCGCCTCTAACAATCTAGCCACATTCATTTTAGCGTTAAATGCCATCTCATACTCAGAATTTGAACGCAAGACTAGCTTGTAATGTTTTTTTGCTAAAGAATATTCTTTTTCTTGTTGGTATATTTGTGCTAATATATAGTTTAATCTAACTTTTTTTCTTTTTCTCTTTATTAACTTGGTTGCATTTATAAGTTGAATTTTTGCATTAAAAAAATCTTCTTTTTTTACATAAAAATCTGAGGCAACTAAAGCTAGTTTTTTATTTAATTTGTTTGATACTTTTTTAGTTTTTAAAAGCTCTTTAAGCTCAGCCTCTGCAGAAACAAAATCCCCCTTCTCAACATATCCTCTAACAAGCCAAAGTGTAGATTCGAAGCAAAGCTTCTGGTCTGCATAGGAATTATTAATAAATTTAAATGTTTTGATTGCCTCATCAAACTCTCCCTTGTAAAAATAAGCCTTGCCAACCATTAAATAGTTGTCATCAATCCATTTGCAATATTCTTTTCCTTTTATTTTTATCGAATGTCTCTGTATAACTATTGATCCTTTTTGGATTGCCCTATCCATGTAAGACCGTATGCTTTTTGATTTTTTTAAATCTCCCGTTGGGAAGACAGGGATTATTGTTGTATAATCATCAAGATGACTATTATGTAGCTTATTTATTCCTGATTTTATGCTTTCGTTACCATTAAAATAACCATTAAACCTTGCTGATGTATTATGGTATTGTCGATGTGCCCAAGATTTTTTCTTTGTTGAACAAGATGGGTTTACACAAATAATCAACATTAAAAATAACAGCTTAATGTGGCTGGATTTTAATTTCATGTTAGTATTAAACTCTATTTAATTATTTTTATTTTATTCCTAATTAGAAAATTCTAGCAAATATGCTTATATTTTTATGATATTTGCAATAATTATGATTGATAAAAAACGTTTATACTATTTCTGGCAAAAAGCTCTAAACAAATATCGCTTTGTAATAATGACTGACGACTCTTTTGAAGAAAGATTTTCAGTAAAACTAAGCAAATTAAATGTTTTGGGTTTTTTAATTGTTATTTTCATATTTTGTTTTTTTTCTTCTCTTTTTCTTATTACTAAAACCTCTCTAAACGAGTATGTTCCTGGAAAAGAAAAGTCAGAAGTTCAAAAAGAACTTGTTTTTCTTACGATGCGAGCAGATTCTCTTTTGGCCGTTTTAAACAACCAAAAAATATACCTGAACAATATTGCTAATATTATTTCGGGTCGTGAAATGCTTAGTCCGAAAGATGATCAATTTTTTGACACCTTAAACAATGACATTTCTTTTGAAAGGTCAATTGATGACTCCTTGTTAAGGGTTTATGTTGAGTCGGAAGAAAGAGGAGCTCTTTATACTGAAAAAAAGAATGCCGAAGAGATTATGCTTTTTTTCCCTCCTTTAAATGGTTTTATTACTGATAAATTTAACCCACAAGAAAAGCATTTTGGAATTGATTTAGTTGCAAAAGAAAAAACACGAATTGCATCTGTATTAGAAGGTAATGTTGTTTTTAGTAATTGGACTGCAGAAACCGGTTATGTTATTGGAATTCAACACAATGACGGTTATTTTTCTTTATACAAACACAATTCCTCTCTGTTAAAATCTGTTGGAGATTTTGTAAGCGCTGGTGATTATGTTGCAATTATTGGAAACTCTGGAGAGTTTTCTTCTGGCCCGCATTTGCATTTTGAATTGTGGCACGAAGGCACTCCTGTTGATCCGGAAAACTTTATTTCTTTCTAATTGATATGGGAATAAAATCATTTTTAACTCTTCCTTTTGCAAAATTTATTGTTTTTAAAAATAGTAGGTGGAAAAAAAACGCTCTAGCATTTCAAGAAAAAATTATGTTAGACTTACTATTGAGGGCTAAAAACACTGTTTTTGGAAAGAATCATTTTTTTTCAAAAATTAAAACTTATAATGACTTTAAAAGCCATATCCCTCTTCGAGATTATGAAGGTCTTAAAACATATATCGATCAAGTTGTTAGTAAAGGAGAAAAAAACATTTTATGGCCCGGAAAGCCTATGTATTTTTGCAAAACATCGGGAACAACTTCTGGGGTTAAATACATCCCAATCTCTAAAGAAAGTCTGCCAAATCATATAAAGGCAGCTAGAGATGCTATTCTTAGTTATATTGCGGAAACTAAAAAAAGCTCTGTTGTAAATGGTAAAATGATTTTCTTACAAGGAAGTCCTGAACTTTTAAAAAAAGAAGGAATTCTCATTGGTAGACTTTCTGGAATTGTAGCACACCACACTCCTTATTACTTAAAGCAAAACCAACTCCCTTCTTTTCAAACAAACTGCATAGAAGAATGGGAAAAAAAAATAGATTCAATTGTTGAAGAAACTCTTTCTGAAAACATGACTCTAATATCGGGCATTCCTCCTTGGGTGAAGATGTATTTTGAAAAATTAAGAGAAAAAACAGGCAGGTCTATAAAAGATGTTTTCCCGAATTTTGAGTTGTTTATTTATGGTGGTGTTAATTATGCACCATACAAAAAGAGTTTTGAAAAATTAATCGGAAAACGCATCCCTGGTATTGAGTTATACCCTGCTTCTGAAGGTTTTATTGCTTATCAAGATTCACAAACAGAAAAAGGAATGTTGCTTTGTGTAAATCATGGTATTTTTTATGAATTTGTTGCTGTTGATGATTTTTTTAGCACCAAAAAGAAAAGAATCTCTTTAGCTGATGTAAAGGTTGGAATAAATTATGTTATTATATTAAACACAAATGCCGGTCTTTGGGGTTATATAATTGGAGACACAATAAAATTCGTTTCAACAAATCCTTATAAAATTATTGTTACCGGAAGGGTAGCTCATTTCACTTCTGCTTTTGGAGAGCATGTAATTGCAGAAGAAATTGAAAGATCTTTAAGTGATGCTGTAAAAAAAATACCAACACAAATAAACGAACTACATGTGGCCCCACAAGTAAACCCTAAAAAGGGTCTTCCTTATCACGAGTGGTTTATTGAGTTTGAATCAACACCAAAAAACCTCAGCTCTTTTGAAAATCTGCTTGATGAGGGATTAAAAAAATATAACTCATACTATAACGACTTAATTACAGGTGCTGTTTTAGCCCCACTCAAAATTACAATTGTCAAAAAAAACGGGTTTAATAATTACATGAAATCAATAGGTAAGCTGGGGGGGCAAAACAAAGTTCCCAGATTAGCAAATGACAGAAAAATTGCTGACAAAATAAACACAATTTAATGGAAATGAAAAAAACAAAAATCGCTATTTTAGGGTCAACAGGCTCAATTGGTGTTCAGGCTTTAGATGTCGTGTCTAAACATCCGTTGTTGTTTGAAATAGGCGTTTTAACAGCAAACCTTAATAGCAAGCTTTTAATTAAACAAGCAAAAAAATTCAAGCCAAATGCTGTTGTAATTTGCAATGAAGAAAAATACAACGAAGTAAATGATGCTTTATTTGGTTTAGGAATAAAGGTTTTTAGTGGTAAAAAGTCTTTGGAAGAAGTTGTTGTATTTGATAGTATTGATATTGTTCTTACGGCTCTTGTTGGATACTCTGGATTAAAACCAACTATAAAAGCAATAAAAGCAGGTAAAAATATTGCATTAGCAAACAAAGAAACATTAGTTGTTGCTGGGGACTTAATTACAAGGCTTTGTGAAAATTATGGCGCAAAAATATATCCTGTAGATTCTGAGCATTCTGCTATTTTTCAGTGTTTGATAGGAGAACATTATAATCCTATTGAAAAAATCTATTTAACCGCTTCCGGCGGACCCTTTAGAGGAATGAAAAAAGATGAGCTGTCAAAAATCACAAAAAATCAAGCCCTAAAACACCCCAACTGGAGCATGGGAGCAAAAATTACTATTGATAGTGCAAGCCTAATGAATAAAGGACTGGAGGTAATTGAAGCTAAATGGCTTTTTGGGCTGGAATCAAATCAAATTGATGTGGTAGTACACCCTCAATCAATTATACATTCAGCCGTACAATTTGAAGATGGGTCTATAAAGGCTCAAATGGGGGTTCCTGATATGAAACTACCCATCCAATATGCACTGGGGTTCCCAAAAAGACTAAAAAATGACTTTCCGCGTTTTTCATTTATGGATTTCCCTGAATTAACATTCGAAAGACCTGATTTAAATACTTTTCAAAACCTTCAACTAGCATATGACGCTATGCAAAAAGGCGGCAATATGCCTTGCGTTTTAAATGCCGCAAATGAAATAGCTGTAACTGCATTTCTAGAAGATCGAATTAAATTTTTAAATATGTCTGATTTAATTGGAAATTGTATGGAAAAAATTACTTTTGTTGCTAATCCAACATTGGAAGATTATGTGGAGACAAATAAAAAAACCAGAATATTAGCAACCGAATTATTATAAAATGGAATTCTTAATAAAAGCATCTCAACTCATAATGAGTTTATCAATATTAATTGTTTTGCATGAACTAGGTCATTTTATTCCTGCAAAATTATTTCGAACACGGGTAGAAAAGTTTTATCTCTTCTTTGATGTTCGGTTTTCTCTCTTGAAGAAAAAGATTGGTGGTACTGAATATGGTATTGGATGGTTGCCTCTTGGTGGTTATGTGAAAATTTCAGGAATGATTGATGAAAGCCTAGACAAAGAACAGATGAAAAAAGCCCCAGAAAAATGGGAATTTAGAGCAAAACCTGCCTGGCAAAGATTAATTATTATGCTAGGTGGGGTTTTTGTAAATTTAATCCTTGGCTTCTTTATTTATTCCATGACCTTATATGTATATGGGGATAAGTATTTGTCTAATGAAAATTTAACTGATGGTATTTGGTGTGTTAGTGATATGGCAAGTAATCTTGGTTTTAAAGATGGAGATAAGTTTTTACTTGCTGATGGAGAAAAAATTAACCGTTTTTCAGATGTTATGGAAAAAATTCTCTTGTGTAAAACTATAACTGTAGAGCGCGAGGGAAGGTCTGTAGATATTAATATGCCTAATGACGTGGTTGATCAGCTTCTAAAAAACGAAAACCAACCTTTATTTTACGCAAGAGTTCCAACAGTTATTGGTGAGGTTTTACCGGCTTCAAATGCCGAAAAAGCAGGATTAAAAAAAGGTGATTTTTTATTGGCAATAAACAATTCCTCTCTTAGGTATTTTGATGAGTTCCGTACGGAATTGAAAAATTATAGTGGAGAAGATATTGTTCTAAATGTTGATAGATCTGGAGAGAATATTTCTATCATTGCTTCGGTTGGTTTAGATGGTAGTTTAGGCTTTTCTAATGCTACCCCATCATTAGATGAACTAGAAAAACTAGGTTTGTTATCTCTTGAGTCTTATCGATATGGTTTTTTTGCCTCTTTTCCGGCAGGATATAATAAGGCGGTTAAAAAACTAACAAGCTATATAGACCAGTTTATGCTTATTTTAAAACCAAGCTCTGGGGCTTATAAGGGAATGGGCGGTTTTGGTGCTATTGGCTCTCTTTTTCCTGCCACGTGGAACTGGGAGGTTTTTTGGAATTTAACAGCCTTTTTATCTTTAATGTTGGCCTTTATGAATATTCTTCCAATACCAGCCCTAGATGGTGGGCATGTTGTTTTTTTGCTATACGAAATAATTATTGGTAAGCCTGCTCCAGAAAAAGTTATGGAAGGTGCGCAAATGGTCGGAATGATTTTACTTTTAGGACTGCTTATTTTTGCTAATGGAAACGATATATTAAGACTTTTTTAAAATGTTTGAAACCCTAACCACATACCACCTAATTATTATTTTCTCAATAACAATAATTATTTCTTACTTTTTTAATTTGTATGCAAAAAAATCAGGAATACCAGCTGTACTACTACTAATTGGTTTGGGTATTGTTATAAACTACTCATTGCGGGTTTCTGGTTTTACAAAGCCTGACCTTCTACCTGTTTTAAGCGTTTTAGGTGTTGTTGGTTTAATTTTAATTGTTTTAGAGGCCGCCTTAGACTTAGAGCTTGTAAAAGAAAAATTAAGTTTAATTATAAAGTCTTTTTTAGTTGCTTTAATTGGTTTAGTTATAACCTCATATTCGTCTGCCTTAGCGTTAAGCTTTTTAATGGATATTGATATTTTAAGGTCTTTATTGTTTACTATTCCTCTATCTATTTTGGGTTCTGCTGTTATTTTACCAAGCGTTGATGAGGTGGAGGAAAAAAGGAGAGAGTTTATGATTTATGAAAGTACTTTTTCTGATATTCTTGGTATTGTTGGTTTTTATGGCGTATTAACCATGGCAAACTCAACCCCTGGAAATAATGTTTCTTTAGAAGTTCTTGGAAACCTCGTACTTACAGTTGTTGTTTCTATGTTTATTTCATACATTCTTATATATGTCTTTCAAAATATTAAGGGTCATGTAAAGTTGTTTTTACTTATTGCTGTGTTGCTTTTATTATATGCTGTTGGAAAAATGTTCCATCTATCTTCTTTAATAATCATTTTAATTTTTGGAATGATGTTAAATAATTATACAGTTTTTTTTAGGGGCAGTTTAATGAATATTTTGAATAAAGAGCGGGTCGATTCTGTGCTTGAAGACATGAAGGTTGTTACCGCAGAAACAGCTTTTGTTGTAAGAACATTCTTTTTTATAATTTTTGGATGGTCTGTTTATTTAGGCTCTCTTTTAAACCTAAAGGTTATTAGTGTTGGGTTGGTGGTTCTATCTGTAATTTATATTGTTCGAGCGGTGACCCTTTTTGTTTTTAACGGTAAAAATATTCTTTTAGAATTATTTTTAGCCCCAAGAGGGCTTGTTACTATTCTTTTGTTTTTCGCAATACCTACAGAGTTAAGTCTTGGAGCAGAATTTCAGGGAGTATTATTATTTGTTATTTTGATAAGCTGTCTTTTAATGACTTGGGCTCTCATTTCCTACAAAAAGAAAATCGAATTGACAAATAATTTAGATACGGAAGATGTTATCATCGTTGATTCTGAAGAATCTATAGAGGCTCCTAATAAAGGTATTAAAGACGCTGATACAGAAGTAAACACAAATAATAATTAAGAGGGTGCTCAGTCTTTTAATTATTGGTTAATTTTTTCACTTTGTTTTTATAGTTTTGTCGTTTTAATTTTAAAGTTATATTGTTATGATAGATATTAATAAAAGCCTTTCTGTATTAGGTGTTAAAAAAGAAAACAACGGAACTTCTATTGGCTCAAAATCTTTTGGTTCTGGCAAAAAAATAAACTCGTTCTCTCCTGTAGATGGCTCTTTAATTGGTTCTGTTACAGAAACAACAAATGAAGAGTATGAATATGTGATGAAAGCTGCAACTACAGCCTTTAAAGATTGGAGACTAAAGCCTGCTCCTTTAAGAGGTGAGATTGTTAGACAGTATGGTGAAAAATTAAGGTCTTTTAAGCAGCCTTTAGGAGAGCTGGTTTCTTATGAAATGGGAAAGTCTCTTCAGGAGGGGCTGGGTGAGGTTCAAGAAATGATTGACATTTGTGATTTTGCCGTGGGATTGTCTCGTCAACTACATGGATTAACAATGCATTCTGAAAGGCCCGGACACCGAATGTATGAACAATATCATCCACTTGGTGTTGTTGGAATTATCTCCGCCTTTAACTTCCCTGTAGCTGTTTGGAATTGGAATACTGCTTTGGCTTGGATTTGCGGTGATACCTGTGTTTGGAAGGCTTCTGAAAAAACACCCTTGTGTGCTATTGCTTGTCAAAATATATGGAATGAAGTCGCAAAAGAAAACAACTTGCCAGATGGTATTTCATGTATAATAAATGGAGATTACCTAGTTGGGGAAATGATTACTTCAGATAAAAGAATTCCTTTAGTTTCTGCTACCGGATCAACAAGAATGGGTAGAATTGTTGGGGCAGAAGTAGCTAAAAGATTTGGAAAATCTTTGTTAGAACTCGGTGGTAACAATGCAATTATTATTACTCCAGATGCTGATTTAGAAATTACGGTTGTTGGAGCGTTGTTTGGTGCTGTTGGGACTTGTGGGCAAAGGTGTACTTCAACAAGAAGATTAATTATACATGAATCTATTTACGAAGATGTGAAAAACAAACTTTCTTCTGCTTATACGCAATTAAAAATAGGAAATCCTTTAGATGAAAATAATCATGTCGGCCCTCTTATTGACTCTCTAGCGGTAGAAATGTATTTGAGCGCTATTGAAAAAGCCAAGAACGAGGGGGGAAATATTTTAGTTGAGGGTGGTGTTTTAGACGGGGAAAACTATGCAAGTGGGTGCTATGTAAAACCTGTAATTATTGAAGCTAAAAATCACTACGAAATAGTACAAGATGAAACTTTTGCTCCTATTTTATATATAATGAAGTATTCTAGTTTAGATGAAGCTATTGAAATGCAAAATGGGGTTGCTCAAGGCTTGTCTTCTGCAATTATGACAACAAACCTTAGAGAGGCCGAGAGCTTCTTGTCTGCTTCTGGTTCTGATTGCGGTATTGCAAATGTTAATATTGGAACTTCTGGAGCTGAAATTGGTGGGGCATTTGGTGGGGAAAAAGAAACTGGGGGAGGAAGAGAAAGTGGTTCTGATGCTTGGAAAATTTATATGAGAAGGCAGACAAACACCATTAATTACACTAAAGATTTGCCGTTAGCACAGGGAATAAAATTTGATTTATAATCCTTAATTTTAAAATTATATAAAAATGATGCGATCAGGAAATCCAGCTCTAAACAAAAAAACTTTTGACTCTTTTGTCACTACCGACTCTAATGTAATGACAATAGATGGCACCGTTAATAAAACCGCTATTAGCATGGGTATTTTGCTTCTTGCTGCATATTATACTTATAGTAATGCTATTATGAGTTATGTTTTAGTGGGGTTTATTGGCGGTTTTATTTTAGCACTTATAACAATTTTTAAAAAAGAATGGGCTCCAACAACGGTACCTATATATGCTCTTCTTGAGGGCTTGGCTCTTGGGGGGGTGTCTAATATTTATGCAACCGCTTTTGAACCGGGTATTGTTCCTAGAGCAATCATGCTTACTTTAGGCATTCTTTTTGCTCTTTTGTTTGCCTATAAATCTAAAATGATAAAGGCTACAGAAAATTTTAAATTAGGTGTTTTTGCTGCTACTGCTGGTATTGGTGTTGTCTATTTAATTAGTTTCCTAATGAGCGCGTTTGGAGGTGGGGGGATTTCTATAATGAACCCTGCTAATTTCTCTATGTTAAGTGTTGGTTTTTCTCTTTTTGTGGTGGTTATAGCATCTTTAAATTTAGTTATGGATTTTGATTTTATAGAAGAAGGTGCGGCAAAAGGAGCTCCAAAGTATATGGAATGGTATGGCGCTTTTGGTTTATTGGTAACTCTGATTTGGCTTTACTTAGAAATCCTTCGGCTTCTAGCTAAGCTTAGTTCTAGAAGGTAGTCTAATTACTTGGTTTTTTATCTACAATTATTCTTTCTTCTCTGTTTGCAAGCTCCCATGCTGTTAAAAAAATTAGGCGGGTAATTTTTTCTATTTTTTTAAAATTTATCTTTTCAATTGTGTCTGTTGGTTTATGGTAATCCTCGTGGATTCCATTGAAATAAAAAATAACTGGGATATTGTTTTTTGCAAAATTGTAATGATCAGACCTATAATAATATCTGTTTGGATCATCTTCTTTATTAAAGGTATAATCTAGTTCTAAACCAATGTGTTTTTTATTAACTTCTTCACTTATATTATGGAGTTCTTGACTTAACATATCGGAACCTATTAAATAGACATAGTTCTCGTTTTTTTTAAAATCTCCTATTCTTCCAATCATATCAATGTTAAGATTAGCAATTGTATTTTCCAAAGGATAAACCGGATTGTCTGTATAGTATTTACTTCCCAAAAGACCCTTCTCTTCTCCTGAAACTGCCATTATTAAAACACTTCTTCTAGGAGCGCTTCCTTCCTTCTTTGCTAACATAAATGCCTCTGCTATTTCCATTGCTGCAACAGTGCCGCTTGCATCATCATCTGCCCCGTTAAAAATTAAACTGTCATGTTTTCCAAGATGGTCATAATGAGCAGTAACAACTATAAGCTCTTCTTTTAAGTCTGTTCCTTCTATATATCCTAAAACGTTTTCTCCTTTTATTTTTTTGTTGCTAAAAATTGTTTTTATAAACGACATATCACAATCATCACATTTACACAAATGCCTTCCTGATTTAACTTTAAACTTTTGATAGTATTTATTTCTTTTATATGGTGGTATTCCTATTTCTTTAAAATGATTCATTATATAGTCTGCAGCCATTTTTTGACCTGGCCGTCCCGTTTCTCTTCCTTCTAAAGAATCAGATGCTAAAATACTAAGGTGTTTTCTTAAGTCTTCCGCAACTATAGTTTTAGAAAACTTTATGTTTTCTTGCCCAAA
>MDSW01183851.1_pt1 | contig 50249 bp, 47 predicted proteins | sample 811171 | NCBI WGS metagenome assembly MDSW01 (sample SAMN05326641, study PRJNA326480) | marine metagenome | isolation source: seawater | place: Atlantic Ocean: North West | collected 2012
AGAAATATTGCCATTAAAACTAAAACAGTAATAACAGCGACAGTTCCCCACAGAACAAACTTTGTAAAATTATTCCAAGTATTTTTATGGTTTTCATTATCCATAAAAAATTATTTTTGTCTTGCTTTGAACTTGGGATTGGTTTTATTAATCACATACACACGACCCCTTCTTCTTACCAATTTAGAGTTGAGGTCTCTTTTTTTTATAGATTTCAAAGAACTTTTAATTTTCATAATTTTACACTTTAATAAACGAAGATATATAATCTTTCAAATTTATTTTACCATATTTCCTAATTATTTTATTATTACTTGACATTTTTGTGAGAGCAGAGGCATATCTTTCTCCAGGACGAGCTTTTAAAAAGCGTATTTTAGATTTAAACAGTTTTGCTACTTCTAAGATGGTATAAGACTTCTTGTGGCTTATACTGTAATGACGACATTTGTTTTTTATCCATGCCTCATAGCAAACATCAATTGTATCATGTATATGTGTAAATCTTCGAGATTGAGTTCCAGGTCTGACAACAGTAAGAGGTTTATTTTTATTGTACAAATTCTGGAAAATCCCTATCACCGTAGCCATATTGCCTTTTTCAATTTGTCCTGGACCATAAACATTATAAAAATAAATCACTTCAAAATTAAAATTAAACCATTTCTTCAAATTTTCTAACAATTCCAAATTTTTTGACTTTGTAAAAGCATAGGGGGAAAGATTACTATCTTTTCCAAAATTTCCTAAACTCGCAGAAGTAGCGGAATAAATAAGTTTTATTTTATTATCTAAACAAAATTTGAATACAGCTTTTGAGCCTACTGAATTTGTAACATAACATTTATCAAATTCTTTGAAGCTCTGATAGATTCTTGCAAATTCCCCAAAATGAAATAAAGAATGAATTTTTTTTTTGTATTTATTTAAGACTTTTTTAATATCTAAAGTGTTTCCATCTAAATAAATAACTCTTTTATCATTTATATGATTTTTTTTGGATCCCGTAGAATAGTTATCTAAACTAATAATTTTTTTTTTTGTTTTTTTTAGAAGTTTGATTATTAGGTTTGACCCAACAAAACCAGCTCCACCAGTAACAACAATATAATTTTTCATTAGAGCTTTATGGTTTATGCCTGGCAACGTCCTACTCTTCCATGTCTTAAGACAAAGTACCATCGGCGCTGAAAGGCTTGACTTCCGAGTTCGAAATGGGATCGGGTATAACACTCTCGCAATAATTACCAGGCGTGAAGCTTATATACCAAATGTATTGTTTTGCAAATAGTATTTTAAAGCCTAGTTATTTGAAAATTCCATATTTAATTAAAGTATAAATTGCTCTAATACCATCTATACTTTTTATTTTTTTTCCTTCTGCATGTGTTCTTCCAATATATTCAATCGGAACTTCTTTGATTTTTTCTTTAATCTTTGAAATTTTACATGTAAATTCTGGACAAAAAGCAAAATCACTTTCATAAAGTTTAATTTTATCAAAAACCTCTCTAGAACAAACTTTGTAACATGTATGAGCATCGGTTAATTTTTGTTGGTTAATCATATTAGATAGTATTGTCAAAATATGGTTAACCATTATTCTCACGAGGGATATAAAATTATGATTTCTATATCTTTTTTTATTTAAAACTCTCGATCCATAAACAACCTTAAATTCATTATTTAAAATTGGCTGAATTAAATTTTGATAATCATCAGGATTGTATTCTAAGTCAGCATCTTGAATTAAAACAATGTCACCATTTATGAACTTTTTAGCTGTCTTAATACATTCTCCCTTACCATAATTTTTTTGATGTTTTAAGATTTTATATTCACTTAGGAATTTAAATTCATTGATTAATTCAAAAGAATTATCATTTGAACAATCATCAACAATTATAATTTGTTTATCAATAAATTTCTGCTTTTCTACTAAAGCAAGTAATTTAAGGATAGTTTTTTTTTCATTAAAAACTGGTATTATAATTGTTAACTTCATAAATTTTGAAATGTATCATTTTTTTTTAAGTATATTACTTACCAATTTTTGCTACTTAATGTTAGGAAAATCTATCAATTTAAAATATTTTAAAAATCAAGTAACAACGAGCATAGAGCAATCTTTATTGGGATTAATATCGATTTCATTTATTTCTTTCATAGTTAATTTTTTTTTACCGCTCAATGAAATTAATAATACTGTTTTAATTTTTTTAATTCTTTCGATTAGTTTGTATTCTAAAGTTTCAATCAAAAAAGAAGATGTAATTTTAACTATAATTGTTTCGATATTTGTTTTTTTTTTAATCATATTTGACAATGAATATAGACCAGATGCAGGTTTATATCATTTACCATTCATACAAATAATTAACGAATCTAATACAATAATCGGATTAACAAATTTACATTTTAGATTTGGACATACATCTATAATTCAATATTTGTCTGCAATAAATTATAATTTTTTTACGGGTAAAAATGGAATACTAATCCCAGCTGCATCCTTAATATCTTTTGTTACTATTTATTTTTTTCAAGATTTAAAAAAATTTATTAATAATAAAGAAAGATTAACTTTTGCTAAATTTTTTTCATTAATCATTGTAATTTATATTTCTTATAAAATTAATCGATATAGTGAATTTGGAAATGATGCTCCATCACATGTAATGTTGTTTTTTATTATATCAAAATATTTATATTCAAAAGATTATTCGATTGAAAACTTTAATTTTTTTTATCTATATTCTATTTTTGCCTTTTTAAACAAAGTTTTTTTCATACTCATTTTTTTTATACCCTTAATTTTTTTTATTAAAAATTTAAAAAATTTAAAAAATTTAATCTTAAATATTTCACATATAATAATAGTTTTATGGTTCATAAAAAATCTTCTCGTCAGTGGCTGCTTAATATATCCAGCAAAAGCTACATGCATTTCAAATCTAGATTGGACCAGTATGAATTTAATTGAAAAAGTGCAAATTCAGAGTGAAGCTTGGTCAAAAGGTTGGCCACAAAATAAAAATCAAGATTTAGACATGGAAAGTTTTAATAAAAATTTTAATTGGGTTAGTGCCTGGTTATCAAATCACTTTAAATTTATTTTAAAGTTAATTTCTCCATATATAATTTTTATATTTATTATATTTGTTTTTATGCATTCAAAAAAAAAATATGAAATTATTAAAGTAAAAGATCATCACTACCTTGATACGAAATTTAAATTACTTACAGTGCTTACTATTTCTGTATTAGGAATAATATTATTTATTATGAAATTTCCATTGTATCGCTATGGATATTCATATTTTATAGTATTTTTATTTTTATTATTAATGTTTTTTTTTAATAGATTTGACACTAAACGAACTTTATTAAGTTTTAAAGTGATATTTATTTTTGGAGTATTAATAATTTCTACAAAACAATTGGTAAGAATATACAAATACTATGATACAAGGAATTTTGTTCCTAATCATATTTTTATTTCTAATAAAAGTTTTACAAATAAATATAAAAAAATAAATTTAGAAAAAAATTTTTCAATCTATATAAGTGAAGATGAGTGCTTTTATGGTCTCTCACCATGTAGTAATGAAATTAATCATATAAAAAAAATAAGCTATAAAAAAAAATTATTTTTTGATCAAATACTTTATGATAAATAACTTTTTTTATTTAAGTTTTAAAAGAATATTTAATTATACAATATAATGCTCTAAAGGCATCTTTTAGTCCAATTTTTTTTCCATCTTCGTATGATCTACCTTGATATGAAATTGCAACCTCGTAAAATTTGAATTTTTGTTTTGCAAGTTTAATTGTAAACTCAGGCTCAAAACCAAATCTGTCTTCCTCTAAGAAAATTTTCTTCAAACATTTTGATTTAAAAACTTTAAATCCAGTTTCCATGTCTGTCATATTAACATTGGTAGATAAATTACAAAGAAATGTCAAAAATCTATTAGCTAAATAGTGCCAAAAAAAGTGAAGTCTAACATATTTTCCTCCACCTAAAAAACGTGAACCATAAACTACGTCTGCGTCTGTCTCTACAAAAGGTACTAAAAGATTTTTATAATCATCAGGACTATACTCAAGATCAGCATCTTGAATAATTATATATTCTCCATTTACTTTTTCGAATGCTGTTTTTAAAGCTTTACCCTTTCCATAATTTCTTTCATGAAAAATTATATCAATACTATTATCTTTCTCATAAATTTTTAACTTTTCTCTAGATTGATCGTTAGAAAAATCGTCAACAATTATAATTTGATAATATTTTGTTAATTTTTTAATTGATTCAATTGATTTTTGCAGTGTTTGTATTATTGTTTTTTCTTCATTGAAGCAAGGAATTACTATTGAAATTTTTTTATCTGTAAACATTTTATTGTATTAAAAAAAATATGATTGACTAATTTTTTTTAATTATCAAGATTAAATTTGAAGTAAAACCAAATAATTTATGCCTGACAATCTTATAATTATTTATTTTGACTAACTTACATAAGTTTCTAAGATCTTTTTCTGATAATAAGTTTAAATTTTCTACTTTAGAAAAAAAAGTATTTCCAAAGATTTTTAAAATCAATCTATAAAATGTTTTTGGTAAAAAGTGTAATAAAGGGATATAAGTGTGAAGTTCTATAGGAAAAAATCTATTTGGGGTAACTATAAAAACTCTATTTTTAGCTACTCTATAGCACTCTGATAAAAATTTTATTTGATTTTTTGTATTTCCAACATGCTCAATAGTTGCATTTGAGTGAACAATATCAAAAGAATTATTAATAAATTTAATTTTTTTAGCATCTCCTCTAATTAATCTAGTTTTTGGAAAAATTTTTATTAAACTTTTTAATTTTTGATCAGAAAGACATGTTATTTTATGCTTATACGGATATTGGTATAAAAAAACATTGTTATGTTTTTCTTTAGAGTCTACTGAACCTATATCAAGCACATTGTTTTGTTTTTTTATGCCAATATGTTTCTTGAAGATCATATAAAAAGCGATACGATTAGTCTCTAAAAAGTTTTTTAAAAAATCATTAAATATTAAATAAGTTGAATAATTTTTTTTATTTACACTTTTCATAATTACTTGTTGATAAAATATTAATATATTATTAAGTAGTCTTATATCAGATGGAATACATTTCAATAATTATAGCTTCAATTATTTCTTTGTACCTTACCTTGATTATATCAAAATCATTTAACCTTTATGATTTACCCTCAAAAGAGAAGATTCACCTAAAAAAAATACCTAATTCAGCAGGCCTTGCATCAATTTTGATAATCTTGATATCAATTTCAATATTCAAATATGAAAATCTATTTCAAATAAATTTTTATCTTATGATTTTAATTGTGATAATTGGATTTTTAGATGACATAATTAATTTTAGAATTTTATCAAAATTTATACTCATCTTAATACCGACATTGCTATTTACTTATAATATTTCAGAAATTGACAGTCTTGGAATTTATAAAAATTTTGAATTTAAGTTGGGCCATTTTAGTGGTTTTTTTACAGTTGGTTGTATATTGCTTTTTACAAATGCTGTAAACTATATTGACGGATTAGACGGATTGCTTGGGTTACTTTCTATAGTAACATTTTTATATTTTATAATATTAATTCAACCATACTATTATCCGACAATTATACCTTTAATTATATTTCTGCTAATTTATCTTTTATTTAATTTTGGAATACTGCCAAAACAATTTATCGGTGACGCGGGAAGCTTAGGTTTTGGCTTTGGTATAGCATCTTATAGTATTATTTATACTCAAGTTTATAAAATTATACATCCAAGTATTATTATTTGGGCTTTAGCATTTTATGTTTATGAATTTTTTTCAATAAATACAATTAGACTAATGAAAAAAAAAAATATTTTTAAAAGGGATTTAAATTTTGTATTTAATCACTTAGCAAATAAATATAATAAAACAATTTCTCTATTTCTTTGTTTGATTTTACACTCTTTATTTTGTCTAAATGGATTAATTTTAAATAAACTACAAAATTATATGCTTTCTTTATTTCTTTTTTTCTTGTTTTTTTTAATTTACTTAATTATTAGAATTAGACTTGAGCCAAAATAAAATCGTAAAATGAATAAATCTGAAAAAATTAAGTCTAAATTATTAAAAATTTACAAGAAAAATAATCCCTCAAAACCAACAAACTTAAAAAAAGTCTTAAAAATAAACCAAGATATAATTGAGAATAAACTTAAATTTCCAAGAAAATTTTTTAAAAATTTAACTGTGGGTGATATTGCATGTGGAACTGGTGAATTTGGGATCGTTGCTGCAAAAAATGGTGCAAAAGTAACAGGATATGATTACAACAATATATCAATTAATTTAGCAAACAAAAATTCAAAAAAATTAAAATTAAAAAATATTAATTTTCTGACTAAAGAATTTTTTCAAACTAAAAAAAAATTCGATTTTATATTTTGTACAGCTGCACTTCATCATTTGCCCAATCCATATACTGGCTTAAAACATTTAATCAAAATGGTTAAACCAAATGGTTTTATTTTTTTATCATTTGGACTTGACTCCTCTAACCTTCAACACAACTTGATGAAACTTATAGTTAGAAATTGGGGAAATAAAGATGAAGATATATTTAAAGCTTCAAAATTATTATTCAAAGAACACATAAATAGATGTGTCAAATTTGGATTTAGATCAGAAAAAAGTGTTATTGCTGATCAATTTATTAATACCCAGCATTACTATTTAAATTTAAATAAAACGTTGAGGATTTTAAATAAAAAATTTGATCTTCATTCATGTTGGCCTCCAATTTATATTCCAAAAGGAGATTCTGGTATGAACATGTTTCAAAATAATTTGAATAATTATGTTTTACCCTCTGAAGTTTTATGGTCTGCAAAAACAAATGACGATGATAAAAGAATAAAAAAATTTGAAGAAAGTTTAAATAAAAAAAATTATATAAAACTGATAGCAAAACTAAATAATAAAACTAATTTGAATTTAAATAAAATAATTAAAATGTTAAAATTAAATAAAAATTTCGACATTAAGCCAGATTTGAGTTTTGGTCTTAATAGTCATACTGATAATTTCTTTAAAGAATTGCAAAAAACTTTGCTATTCTTTAAAAGAAAACCCTCAATCAAAAAAGCTAAAATTTTTTTAGACAAGACTAAATATATATTAAAGGGTACCAGGGGAGTTGGTCTCAACTACTTTATTTTTAAAAAAAAATCTTGATTTAAAATTTTTAACATTATACTTACTTTCACATGTCTTTAATAAAAAAAAATGGATTTGAAATAAAAAAAAAATTTTTTTCTGAAAAAGAAATTTCAATGATTGAAAGAAATATAATCTTTTTTATTTTTAAAAAAATTGAAAATAAAGACTATAAAATTACAAGTAAAATTAAAAAAATTTTAAAGTTAAGTAAAAATAAGTTTAGATTAGAAAGTATAAAAATACTTGAACAAATTGAAAAAAAAAATAAAAAACTTTTTTATGAATTGAGCTCTAACTTTGAGAATATATTTACAATTAATAATATTGATCAAAAACCTAAAAATATAAACTTTTTAAAAAATTATTTTGGATCAAGTTTTTTTATGATCCAAAGACGAGCACCTATTATGTTATTTAATAAAAAAAACCTAAATAGACTAAAGTATGAATGGCATCAGGAGTCACAGTTTTATCCATCTCATGACATTGGACTTCATATGTGGTTTCCACTTTTCAGAGATATTAAACATAAAGGTGATGGTGGTATGTGTTTTGCAAAAGAAGGAAACAAAAAAAATTATAAATATTCTGAATTTAAAGAAAAAAACAGTTGGACACAAAGAATACCTAAAATTGATGTAGAGAAAAACTTCGATATTTTAACACCTACTGTAAGTAGAGGTGACGTAATTTTTTTTGAAGGAAAACAGTTGCACAAATCAGATAATCAAACGAATAAAATACCAAGGGTATCAATTGTAATAAGATATCTAGCCAATACAAAAAATAATTTTGTAAGAATTTAGTTATTTTTTTTTAAAATAATTCCAACCTTTATGATTTATTATATCAAACTCAACCTTATCTTTATCAATACATATTCCATACCTATCATAACAAAATCCATTATTTTGACTTGATTTGAAGATTGTATAAGCCTGTTCTTTTTTTATAATCTTAAGCTCACTGTAATCATAATCTCTCTCAAAATACTTAAATAACGAAACAAATTTATAATTTTGAAAATTCTTAATTGTGAGCATAATTATTATTACTAGGAAAGTATTAATTAAAAAGTTCCTGCTAAGAATTATTTTTGATTTAATTATGCAAATTGAAAATAAATAACTAGGTAATAAAATAAAAAAACCTAATAAAAATCTTATATCAGGAGCTTGCAACCATATTAAAAAACAGATTATTAAAGAGATATGAATTATATAACTATTCTTAGTTTTTAAATTATTATTTTTTTTTAAATAATAAATTATTAACAAAGAAATGAAGCTTGTAATTAAAGAAATTTGTATCAATGATGTTTTTAAAAAATAACCAAAAAACCATGGTTTAAACCATTTTAAAGAATTAATAGTTGCCAGGTGATCTTGAAAGTATAATCTTTCAGGAGCGCTCCTGGCAAAAGATTTAATTGTTAGTAAATAATTTTCTACTTTATTGGTTTCTATAAACTGGTCAAAACCAAGACAGAGTTGATTAATTGGGAAAACCAAACATCCTGTTACTAATAAATTTCTGATGATCCATAAAGAAAATACAAAAATTGAAAATAATATTATAATTTTATTTTTTCGAAAATGTTTCTCAATAAATAAAATAAATATTGGTAAAATAAAAACTGGAAGATAACTAAACCTACAAAAAATTGTTAAAATTACACATATCAAGAGGTAATCAAAATATTTTTTTTCTTTTTTATTTTCATAAAATTTTAAAAAAAAGAAAAAGCTTAATATAAAAAAGATCATTGCAATTGAATCTGTTTCTAGAGATCCAATATGCATCATGATTATACCGTTCCCGAAAGGATGAATTATTGAAAAAACTAAAATAAAAAAGGTTGAAACAATAATAAAATAATCAGAAAAACTTTTTTTTTGAATATTTATTGAATTTATTGCAATTAAAAAAAGAAATAAATACGGGATAAAATTAATTAGTATTGATACTTGGTAATTGAATAATTTAAAATTAAATAAACTTAAAAATAATTGCCAAGGAGAAACCATTCCAAGCCGAATATCAGCAATTACAAAATTTATAGGTATCTTATTTAAAAAAGGCCAATTAACTAACTGATGATGATAAAGCATAGTATCATAATTAGCTTGATTTGAAGACATACTAAAAACCAGGGCAACAGTAATAAAAACTAAATAGTAAAGGTATTTTAAATCTTTTTTATAACCTAAATAAAAAAATAAAATAATTCCTATAAAAATAATATAATAAGAAAAAATTTGTAAACTAAAAAAAAAATTTAATAATAATGAAATAAAAATTAAAAAATATAAACCATACAAAATATCATAAATTTGAATATTTCTACTAGAAAGATTTATAAAAAAATACGAATAACCTTTTATACTCAAATATATAAAAATTAAAAAAATTGACGCAAATATCATTAATCTTTTATTTTTAAGCCTTTACTTATTTTTTGACCATATTCACTTTCTAGATCTACCCAGCAAAGTATTTTATTCCTACTGTCTACATATTTTTTAAAATAACCACTATGAATATTAAATTCAAATTTAGCTTCAAGCGCTAAAGTTCTTTTACACTCGTCTTTGTTTTCATATGTAATTTTAAGATAATCATAATTTATAAACCAAGAAAAAAAATTCAAAATAATAATTAAGTATATTGTTTTTTTATTTAATGTTTGGACTAACAAAAAATAAAGTGAAATAATGAAAGGTTGTAAATAGGATATCTCAGCTGGAATATAAAAAAAAATAATTAAATTTGAGATAATTAAAAATATTATAAAAACTGAAGAAGAAGTTTTTAAAATTGATTTTTTGAATTTCCATAAATAAAATAAAATAATAATACATTGCAACAATCCAATGGAAGCTAATGATTTGTAGCTAAAACGAGCAAGATAACCAAATATTCCTTGTTCATATGGTCTTGCGGCTGTCAACCAATCCAAAGTTAACCCACTTTGTATCCATACAGTTAAATAAAATAATCCACCTACAAAAAAACTTGATATAAATAAAATTATCCTGGAAATATAATTAATCTTGTAATCTAGTTTTAAAAAAATAATAGCTGCAAATACAAATGGTAAAAAATTTATTCTAGATCCAATTGATAAACCAAAAAAAACACATGCTAGATCAAATCTTTTTTTTACCAAACTATACATTCCTAAAGATAAGAAAAAAAAAGCCCACGAATAATCTATAGGCTCAAGATTATCAAAAAAAATAAATGGATTTGAAAGAGCTAAAATAATAAAAAGTAAAATCTTATTGTCATTAGAAATTGACAAATAAAATAATATTAAACCAAAAAAACAGAAATAAAATGTAACCAAATTTGCCACAAAGCTTCCAAAATAATATGACAAAAAACCAATTCCAAATTCTGGTACAGGATAACCAGTAAATCTGCTTGTCATTATGTTACCCTTAAAGTAATTTAGAAATACACCTATCATTGGCAATGTGTCTTCGTCAGATCCATATCCACCTATATAACTCAAATAAATCGCTAGTATTAACAAACTAGTTATTATTAAAAATTTTATTGGATTTTGGATTATAAAATTATAATTAATTTTTTTATACATGACGGTAATAGTTTTATATTATCTTGAGATTAATATAAAAAGAAAATTATAAATTTAAAATCAGTTCGAATGTTTAGTATATCTAATCCAATATTAAATCCTCTTTTATCTTTATTAATTTCAATAATTTTTTTTTTAGGCTTCTTCAATTTAGGTAAAATAATTATAAAATTTCTAAAAATTAAAGAAATTATAGAGGAAGTTTCTGATAAAAATTTTCAAAATTTCCTTATTGGAAGTATTTTTATACTAATAATTATTCAACCATTAATACTATTAGAGATAAATATTCTTTTTTCAGTGAGACTTACTGGTTCTTTGATTTTAATCTTAGGATTTATCCAGATACTGAATTTTTCAATCCCCAAATTTAAAAAACAAAATTTTGAAAATTTACTTTTTTATATTTTATTACTGGGTTTATTTATTTTATCTATGGCACCTATGACAAATGCTGACTCGCTTGATTATCATTTAGGTGTACCTCTTTATATTCTTAATTTTTTAGAATTTCCAAATTTCAAAAGCTGGATTCACTATTCCCTTTCAGGATCAGGTGAACTTTTGAATACTATAGGTTTATCATTTCACTCTGAACAAATTTTATCAATGACACAATTTGGTGGAATTCTAAGTATTGTTGGTATTTTAAAAAAATTTAATAAAGATAATAATTTTTTTTCAATTATTTTTTTATCTTCACCCGTTTTAATTTTTTTAGTATCCTCTGCAAAGCCTCAGCTTTTATTTGTGGGGGCAACTAGCCTTTGTTTTGCAATTGTTTTTAAAACCTATATTTCTAAATATTCTTCAAATTCAGATATATTTAAAAAATTTTCATTACTAACTATTTTATTATTTTCAGCTATAAGTGCAAAATTTACTTTTGCATTAAGTTCATTAATTATCTTTTTATATTTTGCTCCAATTTTAATTAAACAAAAGAAATTTTACTTAATTATTTTTATCTGTATTGCGTCATATTTAATGATTATATTTCCAATTCATTTTAAAAAATATTTAATATATGATAGTAATATTATAAACTTAATCTATCCTTTCCCTTCGCATTTATTTGGATATAGTAGTTTATATCAAACTATAACAACTTGTGGATATCATGGTTGTATTCCTTATTGGATAATTTTTCCAAAAGACTTGGGTAGCTATACTGAAGCCTTAGGTTTCGGAAGTATAATATTTCTTTTTGCAAAAAATAATTTTTCAAAACATCACTTATATTTTTATTTATTAGTTTTGATTTTTTGCTTAATCGCTTTCAAATTTGGACCAAATCAACCTAGGTGGTATCTAGAGCCATTAATTTGGTTAATTATAAGCACTTCACACTTGGGATTTTATTCAAATAAAATAAATAATTTATTTAAACTTTTAGGATTTTTTCAGTCTTTTGTAGCGATAGGAGCTATTTACTACGGAATATTATTTTTATCTATCGGCTCACTTACTACTGAATTAAGAGATAAAGTAATGCAGAAAAATGCATCAGGATATGATCTCTATAGATGGTCTAATTCAAAATTAAATAATGATGATGTCTTAATAACAACGCATAGATCTCATGCATTAAGTAATATAAAAACTATACCTGGAGATTTTCTTAACTATATCGATCCTAACTCTAAAAATAGTAAGGATTATTTTGAAGAAATTAAAAAACTTAAACCAAATTTTATTTTATTTTATGGAGATAAAAAAAATTTTAATAATTTAAAAAAATGTATTGGAGATTTAAAATATTTCAAAAAAAATGTAGGTAACAGAACCTCACGAAACCCATTAAAACAATCTAAAAAATTTTATGACGGATACCTTTATGAATTTGAATATGAATTACTTCCAGGCTGTTTATACTAATTTTTTTTCTTTTCTTATAAACAAAAAATTTGGATGTTCATTGGTTTCTACCATGTTATATCCATTTTCTATAAGCAAATTATATGTTTGAATAAACCTCTTTGAGGATTTTTCATTTATCAAATGCAATTCATCAAATTCTACACAAATTTGACTAGGAAAAATTTTGCTTTTCATAATTGATTCGATGACCTCAATTTCTGCACCTTCAATATCTAGTTTTAATAATTCTATTTTCTCTAGATTGTAATCAATTAAAATTTTTTTAATTGAAATTGTATTAACATAAATATAATTACCAACTTCTGAATAATTATTTTGCCAGTTATTTAATGAATGGCTTACATGATTTTTATCAGGAGGACTAAAGAACTTTAATTTTTTATCACTCTCATCATAAAGAGCTTTATTTATCAGATAAAGTTGATTTTTTTTTATATTAGATAAATCGTAACTAGAAATATTTTGTTTACCAATTTTTTTATAATTTTCTTTTTTTTTATTACCTAAATTTTGTAAAATTTTTTCAAAATGATCAATAGCTGCAGGTGTTGGATCTACAAAAATTATTTTACCATTGTACCTATTTAAAAACTCAATATCAAAAGAAGCATCTTGTCCCAAGCCACAGGAAATTATTGTAGAATTATTTAGATTTTTATTTTCGCTAATATACCATCCTCCATATACAGATCCTAATCTTAAAATATTTTTTGACTTATGTTGATGTAAATTTTTTAGAAGATTTTTTATTTTCCTTTTGTTTTGAAGATATTTAATTTTTTTTATAATCTTACTAAGCATGTAGATCTTCCTTAAAAATAATAAAATTATTTAATATTAAAGTTTCTAACTTTGTTGATACAAAACATGATATTGCATCTTCTGGAGTCTCAACTATAGGCTCATTCACGTTAAATGATGTATTTAAAAGAATAGGAACATCATATTTTTCATAAAATTTTTTTAAAAGTTTAAAATATTTTTTATTACTATTTTCACTAACAGATTGAATTCTTGATGTTCCATCAGAATGAACAATGCCTGGTGCTACAGTTTTAGTTATACTTTTTGCTTTTGTAACTGCTCCCATATATAAATATTCAAACTTGTTATTAGTTTCAAAATATTTAGACTGATGATCCATTAGAATAGATGGAGCAAATGGTCTAAATTCTTCTCTAAGTTTGATTTTTCTATTTATATATTCTTTTATTTCTCGAACCCTTGGGTCAGCTAAAAAACTTCTGTTTCCTAAAGCCCTGGGTCCCCACTCAGATCTATCTTGATACCATGCAATTATCTTAAATTTATCAATTCTTTTAGCTGCAATTTCACAAATTTCATCAAAACTATCAATTTTAAGATATTTATAACCAAGTTTGGTAAGATTAAATTTTTTTAATCTTCTCTCAATTTCATCATTTGAGTAATTTGATCCTGTATAAATATTTTTAAGTTTTTTGTTTTGAAATTTATTTAATGTTTTACTCGAATAATAAAGAGCAGCACCTAAAGATCCCCCTGCATCACCACAATTTGGCTGTATAAAAATATTTTTAAAATTTATGTTTTCAATCAACTTACCTATCATAGAAGAATTAAAAACACATCCGCCAGACAAACATAGATTGTCTGAATAATTTTCCAAATAAGCATTTTGACAAATTTTAAGCACAATTTCTTCAAAAATCTTTTGAGCACTTGCAGCAATATCCATATGCCTCTGGTTAATTTCCTCACTAGGTTGTCTTTTTTTCCCTAACAAGGAAAAAATTTTTTCTGAAAAAAGATTATCAAAATATGGAACTCCTTGAATTTCGGTAAAATAATCATTAAATTTATCATGGTTAAAGTATTTTAAATTTAATTTAAAATCAAAAGGTGGTACAAAATTTATCACTTCTTTAATTTTTTCAAAATATTTTGGTTCTCCATAAGCTGCTAGACCCATTACTTTGTACTCATCTCCATAATTCTTAAAACCTAAAAATTGAGTTATAGACTGATAAAATACTCCTAAAGAGTGTGGAAAATTTGTTTTATAAAGTAACTGAAATTTGTTTGAGGTACATTTATAAATTTCCATAGATGAGAAATCTCCAACACCATCGATTGAAATTCCTACAGCATCATTCATTCCTGAACATAAATAGCTCGATGCTACATGTGAAAGGTGATGAGGAATATTGACTATTTTGCCCTTAAAATTTGGATAATTAACTTTTATTAATTTTTTTAAATTTCTTTTTTTTAAATATCTGCCAATTCTTGAAAATGTATTGGGATTTAAAGCATTCCGAACAGATGAAATTATTCTAGGCTTAATGTTATATTTAGGATCAAAATTTACAACAAAACAATCCACTTCCTCTATTGATAATTTATTTTCTCTTAAACAATGATTAACTGACTCAAAAGGGAAACCGTGAAAATGTTTAATTCTTACAAATCTTTCCTCTTCAATCATTGTCTTGATTTCACCATCTATCAAGATCGATGCTGAGCTATCTGGGTGATAAATATTTAATCCAATTACAATCATTTATTCCTTAAAAAAAAACATAATATAATTATAAATACCGCAAGAGCAAATCCACCATTTAAATAACCAGCTCCTCTAATGGTTTGGGTAACAACTATGGGTATATAGAAAATTTTTGTATTTAGATCAATTTTATCACTTAATAATGATAAAAATAAAATTCCAAAAATTACTAAAGCTATTAATCCAAATTCAGTAATTAATTTTGCAAAATTATTAGAACCATCTTTACTGTTAAGACCAAGAACTACACTATTTATAAATGGTATATCATATTTAAATTTTTCCATTGCTATAGAGTAATTAAATATACCAAATCCAAAAATCTTATCTTTTATAGCCTCATATGCAACAAGCTGAGATCTTATAAAAACTTGAGAGCTTAAGTTAAGAGAAACATCCTCAGTCAGCTTTTCAAATTTTTTTTTATTTAATTTAATAAGTTCATCATCTAAAACAGCCATTTGGGATTTTTCATCATTTGTCATTTTTGAGCCTCTTCTCATAATTTCAAATTTTTGTTCCCATAATTTATTAAATTTTTGTTCTTTCGATCTAACTTCATCAATTTCATTTTTAACTTTAGCGTTGTCATTTTTAACTTTAGCGTTGTCATTTTTAACTTCTAGAATTTCCGTATGAACATCTAATATAGCAATTGTATCTATTACTCTAAAACTACAATTTTTTGTAAAAACTGCGTATGAAGAAATAATTACTATAGATAGTAGGGACAAAATAAAAAACTTAAAATTAATTTTTTTAAAGATAAAATAAAAAGAAAATACTGATAAAGGAATTCCAATAATAGATGTTGTTGATAAATTCATAAATATCAAAATAATTATTGGGAAATAAAATAGAACTTTTTTCCAATTTAAATCTAAAGATAAATTATAAATAATATAAATTAATACCGCGGGTGTAATCATGGATAGATGAGAAATTTCTTTATAGAAATATACTTCATGAAATATAGAGTCTTTCCAATGACAAGGGTCATTAAAAACAAATTGTTTGTAATCATTATTTATGATTATATTAGTGGAACTTACAATTATTGATAAAAAAAACAGTATACAAAAAAGATTTAAACTATTATTTGTAAATTTTTCGTTTATTAGAAAATTTTTGTACGTAACAACACAAAATAAAAGCATTGTTATAAAAATAGTTTTACTTGAAAATATAATCTCTCTGAGTGGTAATTCACTCACAATCCAGCTATGAAAAATTAAAAAAAAATAAAAAATGAAACTCAATATCAAACTAGTTTTATAGAAACTAAATTTATTAAAAAAAAATATTTGAAATATTAGAAAAAAAATTAAATAATGAATTTTAAAATTAAAACTCAAATCCCATAAAAAAATTAAAGAAAAAAAAGTTACAAAAGGTATAAATTCTGTTTTAAAATTTAAGGTTTTAAAAATATTTCCCATTTAACTTTTCATAAGATTTATAAAATAAAATAAATAGTATTATAATTAAAAATATACTAATAAAAAATTTAATAGAATTAATTGGTAAATAACCAAAGTGGATTAACCTATAAACAATTATATGACTTATAACAGAAGTAAATATTAAGTTATCGCAAAATAATTTTTTGATAACCTTTTCGAAATAACAAAAGAATAAACCTATTAATAAGCTTGAAAAAAAAACAAAAAAGTATGATCCTGAATAATATAAAAAACCAACAATTCCTATGGTTTTTATCCTGTAAACACTTTGATTATTTAAAATCTGATTATCTGTATAATTTTCATTAAACAGTTTGTCCCTAAAAGTACCATCTTTTTGATTAAATTTTTCCTTAAGTGATTTTTTAAATGTTTTAAAACTTAAATTATTTAATGTGGTCAATGCAAGTATTCCATCTATTCCAACAAATCTTTTAAGAATAACCTGTTTAAAATTTTCCTTACTTTGAGAATAATTATTAATAATTACTTCTGAAGTAAAATCTTTTTTTTTATACTTTATATCTCTTGATAAATTTACAATATAGAACGAAATTAAAAATAAAATAATAGCAATAAGTGTAAATGAAAATATTTTAAAATAAAAATTTTTTATATTGACTTTTTTTAAAAAAATAAAGATTCCAAAAAAAATACCAAGAAAATTAAAAAACATCGCTCTACTTATTGTGGATACACTAGACAAAAATAAATCAAAATTAATTAAAAATAAAAAATTATAACTCAAATTTTTTTTTAATCTAATTTCATGATAAGCTAGGACTGAAATAATAAGTGGTATTAGTAAAACGATAAATGTTTTGAATAAATTTGTAACAAAATAATTTTGTTCAGATATTATTCCTTTTTGATGAATTGAATAAAAAAAATTTGTTATATATATACCAACAATAAAAACAAAAAATAATAAAATAATACTAATCCTATATTTTTGATAAAATAAATCAAATGGCAAAATATTAATAGATTTAAATACATTAATATTTATTTTTTTTGAAATAAAACTACCTAAAAAAAAACCAAAAATAGAAATAGAAATGATTGTAATAGTTAAATCATAATTATATTCATTAAGTTTTATAATATCACTATTTATTTCTGGATATTTACCATTAAAAAAAAATTCGACAAAAAAAAGTTTTAACCAAAATCCAAGAAAGAAATAAATTGAGAGGAAAAAATTAAAAAAATAAAAATTACTAATGAAGAAAGAATAATAAATAAAAGCAAAAATTATAATACTAAATAAAATATATAAAGTTTTGGTACCTGGATAAAAAAAGCTACCGCTAAAAATAAATAATAATGATAATATTAGTATACTAATATTAGTTTTATTTATTTGATTTATCTCCATAGAAAAATTTATATCCTAGAGAATAAAATAAAAAAGAAAATAATGAAGATATCAAATAAGCAAACTTTAAATAATCTTGATGAATATAAAATAAAAAAGGTATTATTAAGCATATAATAATCCCATAAAAAAAATCAATTTCAAATACTTTATCATTTTTATTAATTATATTTTTTATCATTAAAATCCTTTTGAACATGCCAATACACATTAAAAATGTCCCTATTAAAGATATAAAAATTATTTCAAAATATATTCTTAGATATTTAATTTGAGCAAAATCTAAAATTGAATCTAAATTTAAAGTAATTATCACAATTATAAATAAAGATAAAAAATAAAAATATTTATAAATAATCTTTAGATTAAATTTATTTTTTAAAAAAATTAAACCAGCAAAATTATTGATTATAGATCCAGGGAGCGATGCAATAGCAAATGCAAAAATATAAACACTTGCGTTTACTTTTCCCAAAAAAAACACTAATAGGCTTCTCCAAATAAAATTTGAAAAAACAAATGAAAAAGACGATATAAATGATTTTGAGAGAACATTTGTTTTTAATATTCCTAAATAGTCGCCCTTTATATCAAAAAATTTACTTTTAATATTAATAATTTCATAAGATGAAAAACTTAAATAAATTAAATACATGAATGCACTTAAATTAAGAAGTTGATTCAACTCAAAACCAATTGCTAATAATGTAAATAATCCAAATACTGCTGAAATTATAATAAATGAATTTATTTTTTTTATGTGATTTTTAATTTCACATACAGCCAATATTAATTCAAATATCCAAAATAAAATAAAAATTAACGAATAAAGTATTAAAATAACAATATTATTAACTTCTAAAATATTTATTAAAAATATTATAGAAATTAAAAATATTGGTAATAAAAGTAAAATTCTGAATTTAATAGCCTTTTGAGCTAATATGTCATTATTTCTTGAAACAATTAAGTTTCTCATATTTGAAGAAAATATTTGAGTAGTAACAGCTATAAATGAGTATAAAAGTGCTATTTCTACGCCAAGATTTCGAAAACCAAATAATATAAATAAAATCATCAAACATGTTGGAAAAAAATAAATTAATAAATATGCAATTGATATAAGACTAATTTTTTTAAACATGATTAATTATTATTATTTTTAAACAAGTAATCTGGAATTTTTGAGAGTACCATATATATATAGATAAAAATGAATTGATATCCAAAATAATGTTTTAAAATATCTAAATCTTCGAATAATTTTTGTTTATAATTATTTATTGATGTACTTAACCCACCAGATTTCATAAATATAAAAAAATAATCATAATAATAATATTTAAGATTTTCATTTGAAAAGTTTAATCTTATCAAAAACTCAATATCTGATGATATTTTGTATTTTAATTTATAAAGACCAATTTTATTGATTAAATTTTTTTTTATAAAAAGACTAGTATGTGGTATTTTTAAAAAGGTAAATTTATTTCTTTTTGTTATTGGTTTTCTCCAAGATCTAGTAATATTAATTTTATTATTTTTATATCTATAAAATAAAATATTACCTGAAATTAAATCATAGTCATTGGTATCTAATAAATCATTAATTTTTTTTAAAAAATGTTTTGAAATAATTTGATCTCCAGAGTGTAATAAAAAAATAAATTTTCCTTTTGCTAGTTTTATACTTTTGTTAATAGCTTGATAAATACCGTTATCTTTTTCTGAAAAGAATTTCATTTTTTTATAGGTATTTTTTTTTATAATTTCGAGAGTGCCATCAGAAGATGAGCCATCAAAAACAATATGTTCAAAATTTTTATATGTTTGTTTTCTTAAGCTTTTGATAGTTTTAAGGATATTTTTCTTATCATTCTTTACTACAGTGATAATACTAAACTGCATTAATTTGTTTGTAATCTTCTGAATACGTTTTTTGTAAACCCTCTTTTAAACTTGTTTTAGGTCTCCATCCTAATTTTTCTGCTAAAGAAATATCTAATTTTTTTCTATTAGTTCCTGAAAGTTTATTATTATAAACAATTTTACTTTTCACATTTAAATAATTTAAAACTTTTCTTGCAAATTGATCTATAGTAAATTCCTCATTAGAACCTACATTAATTAAATGTTTGTTATGTTTTTTCTTCATAAAATAAACACATGCATCAGCAAAATCATCAGAAAACAGAACCTCTCTTTTTGTTTTTCCATTCCCCCAAAGTTTTAGTTTATTGGATTTTTTAATCTTAATTCTATGAACTTTTCTTAATATAGCTGGTAAAAAATGCGATGTATTTAAGTCGTAATTATCTCCTGGTCCGTAAATATTGCATGGCATCAAAGTAAAATAATTTAAATTATATTGTCTACTATAACTCTCGCACATTTTGATTCCTGCTATTTTACTTACAGCAAATGGTTCATTAGTTTGTTCCAAATAACCAGATAATAATTTTTCTTCAGATATGGGTTTTTTAAATTTATTTGGATAAACACAACTAGACCCTATAAAAAGTAAGTTCTTCACACCACATAAGTATGCAGAGTGAATTACATTATATTGAATTAGTATATTTTTACTTATAAATTCTGCTCTTTTTTCATTGTTTGCCTTTACCCCTCCCACAAAAGCAGCTGCTAGAAATATATACTTGGGTTTTTTATTTTTGAGGTATTTAAGTATATTTTTATAATCAAATAAATTTAATTCTTTTCTACTTGGATAAAGAAGATTTTTATATCCTACAAATTTTAATTTTCTTAATAAAGCTGAACCTACTAATCCCGATGATCCAAGTATTAATATTTTTTCATTTTTCTTCATTAGCAATCATTTCTCTTATTAAATTTTTAATATTAGTTTTCGGTTTCCATTTTAGTTTTTTTCTAGCCTTGGTGCTGTCACCTAAAAGACTATCTACTTCGGTTGGTCTATAATATTTTTTACTACATCTAATTATAACTCTGTTTTTTTGGTCTAAACCCAATGTATTTATACCATTGCCTTTCCAGAATATTTTTATTCCTAGTTCTTTACAACTCAGATTAATAAATTCTTTTACACTAATTTGTTTTCCTGTTGATATTACAAAATCATCTGGTTCTTTGTGTTGCAAAATTTTCCACATTGCTTCAACATAATCTCTTGCATGTCCCCAATCTCTTTTTGAATATAAATTTCCAAGAACTAATTCATTTATTTTCTTTCTTTTAATATTTACTAGGCCTCTTATAATTTTTCTTGTAACAAATGTTTCTCCTCTCAATGGGCTCTCGTGATTAAATAATATTCCATTTGATGCAAATAAATTATAGGCCTCTCTATAATTTACAGTTATCCAATGAGCATAAATTTTTGCGGCTGCGTAGGGACTTCTTGGAATTAATGGTGTCTTTTCATTTTGCTTTTTAGAATATGAATTTCCAAACATTTCAGATGTTCCAGCTTGATAAAATTTTACACTTTTCATTTTTAAAATTCTTATAGACTCTAAAAGTCTAAGGGTTCCTAAGCCTGCAGTATTACTTGTGTACTCAGGTTGATCAAAAGAAACAGCTACATGTGACTGGGCAGCAAGATTATAAATTTCATCTGGTTTAGTTTTCTCTAATACTCTTTGAATGGATAGTGAATCAGTCATGTCGCCATGATGTAAATGAAAATTTTTATGATTAAATATGTCATCTATTCTAATTGTATTGATTAGTGAAGATCTTCTTTTCAAACCATGCACAACATAATTTTTATTTAATAAAAACTTACTTAAATAAGCTCCATCCTGCCCAGTAACTCCTGTTATTAATGCAATTTTTTTTTTCATGAGGACAATCTATTCATTTTTTTAAATAAAGAAAGTATGTTGATGAATAAACAAACCAAAAAGTTGCTCCAAACCAGGAAGAAAATATGGATCCAGTAGGTTTAAGGGGAATTAAAAAAGACAATAGAATGGATAATAAAAACACTTGCGAAAATCTTTCAAAAAAACTTTTATCTTTATAATCGTGTTTAATTTTAAATAATAAATTTAAAATTAATAATAAAAATAAAATTAATCCAACTAATCCTGTTTCCGACAGAATCTCAAAAACTAAATTGTGAGGGTGAGTCGAGCACCTACTGCCGTAATATTTTTGATATTCTTTATCATATTCTTTACAAAGAAATCTGAATGATTTAATTCCTGATCCAAAAATTTTATGATCACTAAATATTTCAAGCGCTACTGAATAATGTCGGCCCCAATATGTATTAAAAATTAATAGATAAGATTTAACAATTAAGTTGTCCTCTTGTTTTATTTGTTTCAATTTTTTTTCTAAATTTAAAAAAATATTTTTTTCTTTTACATTTTTTTCAATTCTCATTTTAAGAATATCAATAAATTTATTAGAAGGCTTCTCATATAAATATTTTTTTAATTTTACAGTATCTTTGTATTCGTCATCAAAATTTTCGAATTTAGTTTTTTTGTCGATAATGTAATCAAGAGAATCTAAGATAACGTGTCGCCTATCATGATGAGAATTCAACAATTCAAGATAATTTTGACTGTCTACAACATACGAATTTGCAACCTCAATTGACGACTGATAACTATTGTCCTTTAAATTTAACATTTTTTTTATTTCACTAATATATCTATGTTGTAAAGCTGGAGAAAAAACTACACTCAAAAAAGTTACTAAAATACATAATAACGATATAATTATAAAATATTTACGGGCACCTATATTAAAAAATGCATTAAATATAATTATAAAAATTATACTAATCACAGGTGACCTGTCTCCAGTCAAAATAATTGCACCAAAAATTAAAAATAAAAAAATAAAGAAAAAAAATAAATTATTTTTTGTAAAATTTTTTTCATAATAATATAAACCGAGTGATGCTAATCCTATAGTAGACAAGAAACCACCTAAAACAAGCTCATCATTAAAAATACCAGCGTGTCTCGTAGCTCCTATAATTTCACCTTTCATACTACCAGAATATCCAAATAAATTTTTACCTAAAAAATATTGAATAAATAAATCTAAAATCAAAAATGAAATAAATAACATGTAGATTTTAGATATATAATTAACATTTATTTTTTTATTTTTTAAAACTAATGCGAAAACAAAAAATAGAAAAAGAAATTTTAAATAAAAAAATGATTTTTTAAATGAAAAGTCGTTGTCAATAAAAATTGATTGGGTAATTAAGTATCCAAAAAAAATTGAAACAATTAATATATCTTTAGAAAAAATTAGAGAAATTTTATCATATTTATAAAAAAATATTATAACAAGAAAAAAGAATGAAATTAGTACAAAATTTAAAACACTACTTTTTAAAAATGAAAATGGTAAGAGAACAAAAAAAACAGAAAGAAAAAAATTATAATTTATTTTTAAATTAGAAATTTTTTGCATATTCTTACCTAAATATTTTTCTGTAAAAATCTTTTATTTTGTTTTTAAAATAGAAGTAAATTGAGGAATTTCTAATTATTAAATTTTTTTTAAATTTATTAACATCTTTTTTACTTTTATAATAATTAGACAAAAATCTTTTATCTGCGGGCAAATGAATTAAAAAAGTTTGACCTAATGCCTTTGGTTTCATAAATCTTACTTCTAAATTGCTCCAATATCTTGAAGTAATTCGCAATTTATTAGCGTTTAGGTATAATTTTATTTTGGATTTGTTTATTAAATAATTCAATGCACTATTGACTAGCATTTCGTCACCATTATGAAAAAAATAATTAATTTTCTTATAATATCTATTTTCAAATATATTTATAGTATTATACAAAATTTTAAAAAAAGAAGAGTTTCCAGAAATAAATTCTCCACCAAACCATTTTGGTCTTATTATTTTTTTTTCTATTAACAATTCTAAAGATTGAATCACAATCTTTTTTTTATATCTTTCAAGTGTTTTGTTTGTGATATCATACAAAATTGGCCTTTTACCTGACATTAATTGGTCAAAAAATCTTGGTGGATTATTGATAGCAATGCAATCCAGATCCACTAGACAGCTATTGGTTTTAAGTTTAGAAAAATATTTGAAAGCATCTATTTTAAAATGTGATGAGTAAAAATTTATATTTTTTTTTACTTTTTTTCTAAATTTAATTTCTTTTATAATTAAATTTGAATTTAAAAGATATTTTTTTAATATCTTTTTTTTATTTGTTAATAGAATTAGATTATAATCAAATTGTCTTAATGACTTATCCAATAGCAATGCATTGTTAATATAAATCTCTATTTTATTATTATAATTATTTTCATCAAGATTTGGGTTCGAGTCCTCTTTGGAAATAAACAACAAACTATAAAATTTAAAATCATTTTTCATTATTTATTTAAATATATTTTTTAAAAAAATTTTAAACATAAGTCTGATACTTATAAAATTTGTAAATTTAATATATTTATTAAAATATACATACGTTTTTGGGTTTATTACTTTTGGTTTGTAGCCTAATAAAATTTCATTTTTTATAAATAAACTCCTAAATGACATATGCGTTGCTCCTTCTAAACTCCCGTTATTTTGAACAATTGAATATCTTGGGGCTAAACTTAATAAATTATTATTATAACAAAAAAGGTTAAATCTTATCGCCCATGAATTAATTAATTTTAACTTTTGAGCTTTCAACATTATAGGCAGATCAAAACCTCCATCTGTAAATTTTCTACTTTTAAAATTTAAAAGAGTATAATTAGACCAATTAATTTTATTCCATACTCTTGGCCAAGTCCCCCAGCACCAACTACAGTGACGATGGGTCAAAAAATTATTAACAGACTTTAATTTTTTAGAATTATTAACATATGAGTATGCTGTTACGCTTCCAATATTCTTATTCGCTTTGTGAATATTTAATGACTCATTTAAAAAAGTTAAACTATTAAAACCAATTTCTAAATCGTCCTCAATTACTATAGCTGCTTTATATTTTTTTTCTTTAAATAAATAATTAAGTCCACTAATTATATTTTTCGATAAACCAAGATTTTTATTTCTAATTATTATTTTTTTTTTTACATTAAATTTTTTAACTAATTTTAAAACAGAAAAACATTTTTTTTTATCTATTATATTTTCTTTTGACCCGTCACAAAAAAAATAAAATTTAAATTTTTTATAATTTTTACTTTTAACAATAGAACTGAATAATTTTTTTAAATGATCTGGACGATTGTAACAAAAAATCGCTATTGGGTAATTTTTCATTATTACTATTTTTTTAAATACTTCCTAACTTTTTCTTAATAAGTAATTTAAGCTTTATCCAAAAAAAACTTTTAAAAGTTCTAAATGGAAGATGCTCATATGGAGTTTTCAAATTTATTAAATTAGTCATTCTGACAAATTTTTTTGATTTTGAATGAATTAATTTATTAAAAACTATATGCTCTGGAGTAATATATTTACTTTCTTCTCTATCATTATAATTAGAAATATACGAGGAAGCTACATAATCATCATATAAATAAACACACAATCCATTGTGAGAAGAAATTGTATCAACATCTCTCATAGAAGTTATCTTCATCTGTGGTTCATATACATTTTTTTTTCTTACTCCATAAAAATTAAATATTTTTTTTTGTAATTCAGATAAAATGTCTGTTTCATAGTAATTTGGTATTATCAAATTTAACATATCATAATAATACGGCTTTGATTTTGATGATATTGCAAATAAAGTATCTTTATTTTCTTCTAATGTCTTCACTGCCATACAAAAATTTTTTATATCTATTTCTAAATTTATCACATCATCTAAATCTACAACTGAAACAAAAGTTGAAAACATTTTATTTCTCGCAACAAAATTTTTTAACATTTCCCTACCCTGCGTAATTCTAAGAATTCTATTTTTAATTTTTGAAATTAAAGAAGTATCTACTACGATAAGTTCAAAGAAATCATTTTTATAAGTTCTTAATAATTCCTTAGTATTATCTAAAGATCCATTTTCACCTATTATCATACAAATTTTTTTATAATGTGACTGATGATGTAGCTTTTCTAGAAATTCAAAAAAACTGTGAATAGTTTTCTCAATGTTTTGACCCAAACCAAGAAATATAAAATCGTATTTTTTATTGTTGCTCAATGATATTAGCTTTTGTTAACTGGTTATTTTCAATTTTATAAATCTTATCAAAAACCCTCTGATTATACATTTTATGATAAACTACTATAATAGTTAAACCCTTTATAGAATTTAACTTGTTAATTATTTCATTTTCGCTCAATTTATCTAATTGATTAAATCCCTCATCAATCAGCAAAATAGACGGTTCGAAATATAGAGCTCTGGCAAATGCCATTCTTTGAATTTGACCTCCACTAAAATTAAGATTTGAAGAGTGTACAAGTGTTTCAGATTTATCGTCTAAACTATTAATTAATTTTTGAAGACCCACTAAAGAAATAATTTTTTCAAACTTATCTTTGTCATATGTATTTCCCATTATAATATTTTCTTTAATAGATGCTTGCATCATTAATGCAGTTTGTGGGACAATTGCTAACCTAGATTTTAATATATGTAATAATTCATTTTGTTCTATTTCGTTGCCATTTATATAAAAATTTCCCTTAATTGGTGGTAAAAGACCTGAAAAAATATTTAAAAATGTCGACTTTCCAATTCCACTTTCTCCAATAAGGCCAATTTTTTCACCTGCATTAAAAGAAAAGTTCAAATCTTTAAAAACCTTTTTATCTTTAAAATCAAATTGAATGTTTTTCATTTCGAAATTTTTAATAATTAAATTTTTACTGAATGAGTTTTTTGATTTTTCATTTAAATTAAAATTCACACTTTGTGTTTTTGAATATACCTCATCAACTGCTGCGATATTTGATTTTAAGACCATATATTGTGAAAAAAGCCCTTGAATAGATGGAATAATTTTAAAAAACGAATATCCAAATACAGCTATTAAACTAAAGTTTTCTTCAGCAGAAAAATTTTGGGAATTAATTGTAAAAAAAATTAATACAATTATAAAAATTAATATCTCCATATAATATCTTGGAGAATTAGCAAAAAAGTTAGTAAAAAATCTTATTTTTTGAATTTTTTTTGTTGTTTCTGCTATTTGCGAAAAAAAATATTTTTCAAAGCTATAAACTTTTATTTCTCTAAATGAGTTGAATATATTTTTTGTTATTCGTAATAAATTTTTGTTTTGATGAGTTAAAGTTAAATTATTTTTCTTAATTCTTTCTTTCAATAGTAAATAATAAAATAAATAAAAAAATAATATGAATGAAAAAATAGAAATAGTTTCCAGTGGTCTTAAGTACAATAGAAAAAATATTATTCCAAAAATAATTATAGACCTTGAAATAATTTCTGCCATTGGAAGCAGAACTTGGCTTGTAAATCTTTGAGTTTCGTTTGTAATTATTGATATAAATGAACTTTCATTGGTAGCAAAAAAGTTGGAATATTTTTCTTTCATAAAATAATCATAAATTTTACCTCTAATAATTCTTTCTGCAGAAAAGGCTAACTTAGCATTTAAATATGTAGTTACTAATAATACGAGATTAGAGCAAATTATTGATATTGAAGTGAATCCAAGTAATATTTGAAAATCACTTAATTCTGATAAAAATTTAAAATTACCTCTTAATTGAATTAATAAATCTATCTTCGAATTTTTATCTAAAAAAGACTCAGATAAAGGCACTAAAGATCCAATACCAACTAGTTGAAAAATTAAAGCAAGAAATAAAAAAAATACCAATACAAAATACCATATTTTTATTTTTTTTGGTAAAATTAAGTTAATTTTTGATATTTTAGATTGTAATTTCACTAGATAATTTATTAATAAACAATAAATAATTTTTTTACAACTTAGTTTTAAATGATCAATATTATTAAATCAAAGATTAATTCATTTAAAGTTTATATTAAGTACTATCTTAGAAAAAATTCAAGCTTAGAAGATTTATTTTCAAGTATCTATGAAACTAGAGTGTGGGGATCATCATCAAAGTCAAGTTTTTACTCTGGATCAGGATCTCACGAAAAAAAAATAATTAAAATTTATCAAAGTGAAATTAGAAAATTTACTAATAATTTTAAAAATAAACCAAGTGCTATAGATCTTGGTTGTGGAGACTTTAATGTTGGTAAATCAATTAGAAAATACTTTAGTAAATATTATGCTTTTGATGTAGTGGGAGAATTGATCGAATATAATAAAAATAAATACAAATATCTTAACGTTACATTTAAACAAATGAATGCATTAAATGGTAATTTACCAATAGCAGATATAATTATGATAAGAGAAGTTTTTCAACATCTATCAAATGCAAATATTAATAAAATATTAAATAAAATAAAAAAGAAGTATAAATTTCTAATTTTAACTGAGGTAATATCAAGATCTAAAAAATATAAACCTAACTTAGATCAATCAGATGGCCCTATTGTGAGAAGAGCTTTTAAAAATAGTGGAATAGATATCTCTAAGTCGCCATTTAACTTTATATATAAAAAAAAAATTAAAAGTTTTAGTGTTAGAAAAGGAATTAAACAGAATATTGTTACAACTTTTTATGAAATTTAAAATATTAATTAATTTGATTTAATTTGTTCTCATGAATATTTATTAAACTTCTTGAACAATTATCATAGGGTGTAAAGTAATTTTTTATACCTTTTGCTTTGAGAAATTCCTTAATTTCATCTAAATATTCGTAGCTAGATATAAAAATGTGTTCATATTTTTTGTTTATATTTTTTACTCTGTTAAATTTAACCAAATTTTTACTATCTGTAAAAGTGTCATTCCCGTATATATTTAAAAAATCAATATCTTTTAAATTTTTTGTGCCTTTTAAAAAAAATTTTGTGTATAGACTCGTATGATCATCTGTACCTATGATAAGTGTATTTTTTTTATTATTTTTAATTTTTTCAGATATTAAACGCAGCTTTTTTAATGGATTTAAAACAGAAACCTGAATTGCATTCTTGTCTTCAATTTTTTTCCTTATTTTATATTCTTTTTTTGAATAATTCTTCGTAAGTGTATTTATTGCTACTAAATGATTTTTTTTTATTTCTTTATCTCTATATTTTCTCATTTTTTTTAAAAGAACTTTAGGTATTTTAATATTTTTTTTATCTAAAAAATGATCATTTAAAATTAAGTAATCTATTTCTGTCTGTAAAAAACAGATAATTGAGTCAAGAGGAGTTTCAACTATTGGTTCTCCATGATCATTGAATGATGTGTTTAACAAACATGGTACGTTTGTAACATCATTAAATGCACTTATTAAATTATAATACTCCTTATTCTGAATCTTATTTACAGTTTGCACTCTTGCTGTCTTATCGACATGGCAGACTGAAGGAACTTTATTATAATACTTTGCTTTAGAGACTTCCAGCATATAAGGAGAATAGTTTGTGTCAAAATATTTCTTCGCATGCTCTTCCATTATTGATGGAGCAAAAGGTCTGAACATTTCTCTATGTTTGACATTTTTATTTATATGATCTCTCATTTCGGGTCTTCTAGGATCTGCTAAAATACTTCTATTACCTAATGCTCTTGGGCCAGATTCACTACTTCCGAAAAATCTTCCAACTACTTTTCCTTGACTTAACAGATCAGCGGTATGTTTTGGGTTATATTTATCAAAAGGTATATTAAATTTTTTAAGAATTTTTAGAACATCATCATTAGTATATTTTTTTGACATACATGCATTTATAAATTTAATTTTTTTCTTTTTGCCTTTATAAAAATTATAATAACCCCAAAGAACTAATCCAAAAGGAATACCACAATCAGATGAAGCGGGGAAAACAAACATTTTTTTAAAATTAGATTTTTTTAGAAGTTTATAATTTGCAACAGAATTTAAAGCGACACCTCCAGCTAAAGATATATTTTTAGATTTTTTTTTTTTATATAAATCTTTTCCTAAATGAATCATGGTTTTTTCACAAATATTTTGTATTTCATAAGCAACATTAGTAAAATATTTATCAAAATAATTTCCATTAAATTTTTTATATTCTCGTTTAAGTTTTGGAATTTTAAATTTTTTATTTATGTGATTTAAAACATCACTATGTGGATGTCTGGTTACAAAATCTGAAAAATCTGTTTTAATTCCACGATTAACATACTTAAATTTTTTATTTTTAAGTTTCTTGCCATAAGGTGCCAGACCCATGGTTTTGCCTTCTCCACCTGTCCCCATTTTTAGCACATCCTCTGAGACTGCTGCATATGCAGCTCCTATTCCTCTATTCTTGTATTTTTCAAGTAAAGAAATTTTATTATTTTTACCATAAAAATACGATTGGGTTTCCCCATCTGACCCTAAACCATCAGCTATCAAAATAGATGAGTTTTTAAAACCACTTGGATAAAAAGCAGTTGCTGCATGAGCCAAATGATGGTCTATTTGAATAATCTTTTTCTGATTATATTTAAATTTTTCTTTAATATAATCATATTCTTGATAGTTATAAGAAGGACCTGATCTTTGCCACTTTTTTAATTTTATCCAATCAGAAAAAATATGATCTATTTTCTCTAAATTATTTAATTTGAATTGTTTTAAACAATACATTATGGAGTTTACAGGAAATGCATATGTATGTTTTCTTCTCACTAGTCTATCCTCTGTGATTGAAATATACTCTAAAATCTTACCTAAGTTATCAAATTTCAAAATACAGGCCCCAGAATCATGATTGGCATAACTTTGGATGCCCAATATATATTTTAAATTTTTTTTCACTTTATTTATTATTAGAATTACTTATAAGCACTCAACAAAATGTGCAATCATTTTTATGCAAAGACTATTTACGACCTAGTTTATAATTTTTCAATAGCTTTGAATAAAAAAAATTATGGTATTTGTGGATATAAAGTTAATAAAATCAAATTTAGTTTAACGAATTTTTTAAGATATTAATGAGTTATAAAAAAAAAATTTACCTAAAAAAATTAGATTACCATCATATAGATGAAGGTTGGCTTAAATGGATTAATAGCAAAAGAGCTTTTAAAAGTTTGTCTACTACCAAAAGAAAAACTATAAAAAAAGATTTGATAAATTTTATAAAATTATCAAATCAAAAAGGTAACAAAATTTTTGCAGTTTATGATTATAATACCAAAATTTATATTGGAAATGTGTCTTTAACTGAAATTGATTATGATAATAAACATTGTAAGTACGGAAGATTTTTAGGTAATGAAAAATTTTTCAATAAAAATTATGGGCAATTTATGCTCTATGAAATTTTTAAATATGCTTATTACAAAATTAAGTTAAATAAATGTTACACTCATGTATTTGAAGATAACCTTCAGTCAATAAATAGTAATTTAAAATTTGGCATGAAAAAAGAAGGTATTTTAAGAAACAATGTGTTTAGAAATAAAAAATTTAAAAATGTTGTAGTATTTTCAATGCTTAAAAAAGAATTTGAAAGGAAATATGAAAGGTAAAAATATAGCTGTTATACCTGCTAGAAAAGGTAGTAAAGGCTTTAAATTTAAAAATAGAATTCTTTTGAATGAGACCTTAAATTTTCTTAAAGAAATAACTTGGTTTGATGAAAAAATAATTTCCACTGATGATGAGGTTTTAATAAGAAAAGCGAAAAAAGCTGATTTAAAAATATTAAAAAGATCAAAAAAAAATTCTAAAAATAATGTGTCGATTAAAAAAGTAATGGAAGAAATTGTTAATCAAATAAATCCCAGACCTAATGATAAAATTTGGTTATTGTATTTAACAATACCTTATAAAAATAAAAAAGACTTTATTAATGTGAGAAAAATTTCACAAAAAAAAAATTTTCAAAGTCTTCTTTCATTCAGAGAGGTTATTACTCATCCCTTTGATTGTTGGATAATTAAACCAAAATTGAAACAATTAATAAAAAACAAGGCATTTAGAAGACAAGATAAACCAATTGTATATGAACACTATCATTATTTATCATGTTTTAAGGTTTCTCATCTTAAAAATCTAAATGAAGAACTTATTAATAAAAATACAGTTCCTTATTTAATAACAGGTTACTCAAAATATAAAATCAATGAAATAGACTCTAAGTTTGATCTTAAATATTATAAACTTCTAAACAAAAACAACTTTTCAATAAAGTAAAAAAAGGTAATATAAATCATGTTTGACATAAATAATTATTTTAATACGAGTTCAAACTTAATAAAAAGTTTAACTAAACACGAGAACGAAATTAATATAATAGTCTCAAAAATATTGGAAAATCATAAAAACGGTAATAAAATTTTGGTTGCAGGGAATGGCGGCTCTTGTGCTGATGCAGAACATTTTGCTGGTGAGCTACAATGTACATATAAAAATAGTCACAGAGAAGCTATATCGGCTATATCAATTGGAAGCATGACAGCGTCTCTTACAGCTTGGTCAAATGATTTTGGTTTTGATACTTATTTTGAAAGACAAGTAAAAGCTCATGGAAAAAAAAATGATATTCTTTTTTGCATTTCAACTGGTGGGGGGAACCCTGAGAACGGGGCATCTATGTCTCTAGTAAAAGCTGCAATGGAAGCCAAAAATAAAAATATGTTTCTAATTTCCTTAGTAGGCAAAAGTGGTGGTGAGTTAAAAAAAATTTCTGATGTTTGTATTCATATTGACAATAAAATTACTGCATTTATCCAAGAATCGCATATGTCAATTCTTCATTGCATATGTGAAATTTTAGATGAAAAATTAGTCTAAAAATGCAGAAGCTTTTAAAAATAAAGAAAAATTTAATTTATTCTTATATGCAAGGAAGGTTTTCTAAGAAAATTGGTGCAAATTATCAGCATTTTCCAATTGACAATTGGCATAATGAATTCAAGCAGGCAAAAAGATTTAATTTTGATGCTGTGGAGTGGATTATAACTGATTTTTCTAATCCTATTTTTAATGAAGAATTTGTTAATATTATTAAAAAAAAAATGTCTTTTAATAAAATAAAAATGAATTCAATAAGTCTTGATGTGATAATGAATAAATCACTTTTTACAATTGATAACAAGGATCTGTTGTGGCTATTAGATAAACTTGAAATAGTAATTAAAATTTTTAAAGTTAAAAGGATATCGGTACCAATAGAGGAAGAGTCAAAATATAATAACTTTTTACAAAAAAATAAAGCACTTAAAAATCTTTCTTTAATTTTAAGAAAATTATCTAAAAAAACTCAAATTTGTATTGAAACAGACTTATCTCCTAAAGCTATTAAAAATATTTTTAAACAAAATAAATTTGAAAACTTGGGGCTTTTACTAGATATAGGAAATACTAGAGCAAATGGTTATGATATAGAAGAGTATTTAAGTTATTTTCCTGAAAAAATTTATAGTATTCATATTAAATATCGTGATGAGAACTTTGGTAAAACTCGAACATTAACAAACCTAAAATTTTATGAATTAGAACATGTTTTAAAAAATATTAATAAGTTGAAAAATTTAAAAGATATCTGCTTTCAAACATTTAGATCTGATAATAAATTTATTTCAGATATGAACTCATTTATAAGAAATTATAATAGATATGTATAAAAAATCTGCTGTTATTACTGGTGCTGCAGGATTGTTAGGAATTCAACACGCATCAGCACTTCTAGAGTCTGATTATAATATAATACTTTTAGATCTTAATAAAAGTGCGCTAAAAAAAATAAATCTAAAACTGGAGCAAATATTTAAGCATAAAACAATATTGTCTTATGCCTGTGACATAACTCAAGAAAAAAAAGTCAGAGATGTATTAAAGAAAATTAAACAAAAAAAATTAAAAATTGAAGTTTTGGTAAATAATGCTGATAAAAACCCAAAAATGAAAAAATATTCAAAATCTTTTACAGGCAGAATTGAAGATTATGCTATTAGTGATTTAAAAAAACAATTAGACGTTGGTATTATTGGCACTTTTATTTGTTCTAAAATATTTGGAACAGAGATGAAAAAAAATAAAGTTGGTTCTATAATAAATATTTCTTCTGATTTGGGTATTAACGCACCTGATCAAAGAGTATATGATAAAACAGAAAAAATTGAAAAAGTAAGAAACTTTAAACCTATTGGATATTCAATTTCAAAACATGCAATTCATGGGATTACAAAATATTTATCAACTTATTGGGCGAAGGATGGAATAAGATGTAATACCTTAGTTTTAGGAGCAGTATTAAATAATCAACCTAAATTTTTAATTGATAATGTAAAAAAGCGTATCCCATTAAACAGATGGGCTAAAGTAGATGAATATAAAAAGGCTGTGCAATTTTTATCTGGGTATGGTAGTAGATACATGACTGGTCAAGCATTAATAATAGATGGAGGAAGAACAATATGGTAGCTAATCAAAATGTTATTAAATTCAAAAAAGATCCATATATCGTAGCAGAAATTGGAATAAATCATAATGGTTATTTAAGATTAGCAAAAAAAATGATCCTACTTTCAAAGAAATCTGGGGCGGATGCTGTTAAATTTCAAAAAAGAAACGCTGATGAACTTGTAAATTCTATAAAAGATCTTGGAAAATCTAACGGATATTTAAGTAAAAATGAAAAAGATATAAAACACAAAACTAAAAAATTTGGAAGTTGGGTATACCCAGATACTAGATTGGAATTAAGTGATAAAGACTACTATGCAATAAAAGCGTATTGTAAAAAATTAAATATCGATTTGATTATTACTCCTTGGGATGAAAAAAGTACTAATTCAGTTTTAAAAATTAAACCATCATTCTTGAAAATAGCTAGTATTGACGCCAATAATTATCATTTTTGTGAATATGTAGCAAAAAAAAACAAGCCAACAATAATTAGTACGGGAATGTGCACATACGATGAAATTTTGCAAACGCAAAAAATATTTAAAAAATACAATACTCCTCATATTTTTCTACATTGTACTTCTGCATACCCAAGTGATGAGAAAGATAAAAACTTAAATTGTATTCCAGTCCTAAGGAAAAAGTTAAACGAAGATGTGGGTTTTTCAGGACATGGCACTGGAATTATAGGTGCTGTTGGGGCTGTTTCTCTTGGGGCAAAATTTATAGAAAAACATGTAACATTAAATAAAAAAATGCTTGGACCAGACCATGCAGCATCTCTTGAGTTTGATAAATTTAAAGAACTTGTGGATGTTTGTAGAAAAGTAAAAATAAGTCTTGGATCTAGTGAGAAAAAATTTTTGAAATCAGAAAAAATTTTACATAATGTTCTTATAAGAAAATTTGTATCTCGTAAAACAATTTTAAAACATCAAAAAATAAATTCGAAAAATATTAAAACTGCTATCATTAAGGGTAACAAAGGGATTTTACCCAAGCACTATTATAATATTTTAAATAAGAAAGTAAAAAAAGATATTCCAAAAGGATCAATTTTAGAATTCAAAAACATTTATAAATGATTATATCAAAAACACCTTATAGAATACCTCTATCTGGTGGGGGCACAGACATAGATTTTTATTATAAAAAGAGAGAAGGCGAATTTTTATCCATATCAATTGACCAATACGTTTATGTTACTTTGTTAGAAAGAAAAATAGATAATAATTATTTTATACAAACTTCGTCCACTGAATTTTCAAATAATTTAAAATCTATTAAAAATAATTTAATTCGTGAAACATTACGTTATTTTAATATTAAAGAAAAACTTCATATAAGTACATTATCGACAATACCTACAGGCACCGGGCTAGGTAGTTCAAGTGCAATGATGGTTGGCTTAATTAATTGTATTAATGAATACAAAAAGCTTAACTTATCATCAAAAGAAATTATTACTAAAGCTTACAATATTGAGAGAAAAATTTGTAAATATTATGGTGGATGGCAAGATCAAATTATGAGCCAATATGGTGGTTTAGTTAAAGGAAAAATTTTCAAAAATGGAAATTTTAGTGTTAAAAAAATAAAAGTTACAAAAAATCTGACAAAAAATATAAATAAAAGCTTACTTCTTGTTTATACACAGATGAAAAGAGACTCTTCAACAGTGATTTTGTCTCAAAAGAAAAGAGAGAATAATACAATTTCTGGTTATGATAAAATTAAATCTCTTAACAAACCTATGTTAAAGTTGTTGAATAGTAATAATGTTTCAAATTTTGGAAATTTATTCAATAAACACTGGGAAATTAAAAAAAAATTTTCAAATCAAATGTCTAATAACAAGATAGATAAACTTTTTGATAAAATAAAAAAAAATAAAAATGTGACTGGAGGAAAATTAATTGGTGCAGGAGGAGGTGGTTTTTTTTTAGTTTCAACTCCAAATAAAAAAAAATTAATTAAAAGTTTAATAAAACAAAAATTAAATTATCTTGATTTTAACATTGATACTTCTGGGAGCAGAATAATTATTTTTAATAAGCTTTTAAAATCTTAATAAAATAAGAATGTATTTTTTTATTAGGAGCAACAATTATTTTTCCAAGATTAAAATTCTCTCCACCATTCCAATCTGTAATAATTGCACCAGAATTTTTTACTATTAAAACTATTGGAAGAATATCAACAAGTTTTAATCCAGACTCTACCAAAACATCGTATTTTCCCTCTGATATCATGCAAAAATTGTAAGCATCAACTCCAGTTACCTTAAAAAAACCTTTAAAATTCATAATAAATTCTAGCACTCTTTTTGATCTTAAAGAATGAAGAGTGTTGATTGCAAGCTTCATATCTTTTATTTTGCAATTTTTGTTACATTTTAAAACTTTCTTAATCTTATTCTCAAATAAATAACTTTTATTTTCGTAAGCTAAGTAAACTTTATTTAAAATTGGAAAGTAGGCAAAACTTAAAATACACTTATTTTCATAATAAAGGCCAATTAGGCAACTCCAAGTTGGTAAACCTAAAATTAAACTTTTTGTGCCGTCTATTGGATCTATAATCCATGTAAATTTAGAGAATTTATTTTTATTTTTTAATTCTTCACCCTTTATGTTGTGGTCAGGATAAATTCGACTAATTTCTTTTCTAATAATTTTTTCAGCAGAAATATCTAACTTGGTAACTGGATCAATTTGAAAATCTTTTTTTGTTGAATATCTAAGACTATTTTTTTTTGAAAAAAGAATATTTAATTTTGATTTTATTTTAAAAACTAATTTAATAAATTCACTTTTTTTTTTAAATGATTTTAAATTATCCACTTTTTTTAAATACTGTATCCAGAAATAGCTGCGTCTTTATGAAATTGTTTAACAGTTTTTAAAGAATATTCTTTTTGTGATATATTAAAATTTTTTAGTTTCATTATATGTTCATAACCCATTGTAATTATATCTGTCCCAGAGTTAATTGCATGCACGTAATCATATACCATTCTTGAGCTAGCCCACAAACTTTTGCATGAACTATTCTCTCTAATTAATTTATTAATATCTTTCATCTGAACAAATGCATCAGCCCCACAATCATAAATTCTTCCTGCAAATACAGAAATTATAGAATTTGTGTTTTTCAAAGATGGTAAAATTTTGCTAACTTGATTATAGGTAAAGATTGCTGTTATATTTAAGTTAATTTTTATATCAACTAAATTTTCTATTACTTTTAATGTACTTTGACCATTAGTATAAGTTATGGGAATTTTTACATATATATGTTTTGATAATGACGATAAAACTTTTGCTTGTTTTATCATTTCATCGTAGTCATCTGCAAAAACCTCAAATGAAACTGGTTTACTTTTAGTATATTTTAAAATTTTTTTACAATGATTAATGTAATTTTTAGCTCCGTTTTTTTTAAAAAGTGATGGGTTAAAGGTATAGCCATCTATTTTAATTGGGAATTTTTCTTCAATTTGTTTAAAATTTGGTCCATCAATAAATAATTGAATTTTTTTTTTTAATTTATTTATATTATTCATATTAGAAATTTTTTTCTTGGTTAATCTAACAAATATTATATATACATAAATTAATGAAGTCAAAAAATGATACCTGGGATATATATAATAAATTTTTAGTTAGTGAAGATATCTCAAGGTTGAGAAAAATTCTTATAAGATATGACTTGTTTAGAAAGACTCTAAATGTACCAGGTGATATTGTTGAGTGTGGAGTTTTTAAAGGTGTAGGATTGTTCCAATGGTTAAAACTTTTGGAAATTTATTCCTCTAATTCAAATAAAAGAGTGATTGGATTTGATATGTTTACAAATTTTCCGAAAAATATCGAGGATTATGAAAAAAAAAGTGCTGAAAATTATATTAAGGATGCAAATTTTAAAGGGATTAGTATTAAATCACTTGAAAATATTGCACATAAATTCGTTAAGAAAAATAAATTAGAGTTAATTAAAGGAGATATTTGCAAAACTTCACTTGATTATATAAAAAAAAATAGAGGCTTTAAAATTTCTTTATTACATTTAGATTTAGATACCTATAAAGGAACAAAAGCATCGTTAAATAATTTTTATAAACATATGTCAAAAGGATCTCTTATAGTTTTGGATGAATATGGAGGAAGAGGATGGGGTGAAACTGAAGCCACCGATGAATTTTTAAAAGATAAAAATTTAAAAATCACTACAATTGATAATGCGCATAGTCCAACTGCGTGTATACAAATAAATTAAAATCAAAAACCAATGAAAACAAAAAAAAATAAAATTACGAATTCAAATAAAATTTTTAAAAAAGCTATCAAAATTATACCGACGGGTTCTCAGTCATTCAGTAAGGGACATACACAATTTGTAGATGGTGTTGCGCCAAAATATTTAGATAAAGGCATTGGATCGAAAGTTTGGGATGTAGATGGTAACAAGTATATAGATTACATTATGGGATGTCATCCTTTGATACTTGGTTACGCTGACAAAGATATTAACAATTCAGTTATTAAGCAACTTAAAAAAGGTTCAACTTTCAGTCAGATGAACGAACTGGAGGTTGATGTATCAGAAATTTTAATTGATACAATTCCCTCTGCTGAGATGGTAAGATTTGGTAAAAATGGAGCTGATGCTACTGGAATTGGAGTAAGAATTGCAAGATCAATTACTAAGAGAGATCATATAGCTTATTGTGGATATCATGGTTGGCATGATTGGTATATTGCTAATACAGATTTAAACTCTGGTATCCCTGATTTTAACCGTCTTCTAGCACACTCTTTTAAATATAATGATATCGATAGCTTAGAGAGAATTTTTAAAAAATATAAAAATAAAATTGCTATAGTTATTATGGAACCCTTAACAGTTCTAGAACCAAAATGTTATGGTCCAGTTAATTGCAAATCTAGCAAATGTAAAAAATTCTGTAAAAAAAACTTTCTATCTGAAGTAAAGAGAATTACACATGAAAATGGTGCGCTTTTAATGTTTGATGAAATTATAACTGGATTTAGATTTGATATTGGAGGAGCCCAAAATTTGACAGGCGTGACACCAGATTTAAGTTCGTTTGCTAAAGCTATGTCAAATGGAATACCAATATCCGCAATCGTAGGAAAAAAGAAATATATGAAGTGCCTTGATAAAACATTTTTCTCATTTACATATGGAGGTGATTGCATTGGTCTAGCAGCTACTAAAACCTGTATTCCAAAATTAAAAAGACTGAATGTTGCAAAACATCTAGATAATGTAGGAAAAAGATTAAAAAAAGGATACAATAAATTAGCAGAGGAATTTAGAGTAAATGAATTCACTTCATGTATTGGATATAACTGCAGAACAATTGTATCATTCAATCCACCAAATGGAACTGATGTTCTTATTATGAAATCATGGTTTCAACAAGAACTTTTGAAAAGAGGTGTACTTTGGACAGCATATCACGCTTTAAGTTACATGCATAAGGAGAAAGAAATTGATCATACGTTAGATGCATTTTATGATATTTTTAAATCTTTAAGAAAAATTGTTGACTCAAAAAAAAATTTAAAAAATTTATTGGAAGGAGAACCGGTGAAACCAGTTTTTAGAAAAGTAGCTGATTTCAATTCCTATATACAAAAAGATAAGCTTTAAATTGATAAAGTTTTAAAAATTATTAATAAATTTTTTATCTGTATTTTGTGCGATTAATAATTATTTCGTTAACAATCATATTAGAATCTTGAAAAAGTAGTGAAACAAGTAAGTCAGCTAACTTCTTAGGCTTAATAAAAGTTGAATAATCTTGATTTTTCACTTTTTTACCCATTTTCGTTTGAATTGAACCTGGAGCAGCAAAAATTGATTTAATACCCTTATCTCTTAATTCAATTTGGAATGCTCTACTCATACCTAACAAAGCGTGTTTAGATGCACTATAGATAGAGGTATTTGGTCCTGCACCATATGATGCAGAAGAGCCTATATTTAAAATTATACCCTTTCTGTATTTTATCATTTTTTTAGAACACTCTTTTGATATCATATAGGGAGCAAATAAATTTAAATGAAAATCATTTATTAAATCTGTATAAGTACTATTATTTATACTTTTTAAAGAAAAATTTCCCGCACAATTAATAACGATATCAATTTTTTTTTCTTTCTTTATTAATGAGATAGCTTTATTAATCCCATTTTTTTTACTTAAATCAGTAACAACTACTTTATAAGTTACATATTTGTTCTTAATTTGTAATTTTTTTTTTAACTTTAATAGTGAATTTTTATTTCTTCCTATTAATATTAATCTTTTAGAATTTTCTGAGATCTTATAAGCTAATTCTGAACCAAGACCCCCATTAGCACCTGTTAGCAAAACTGTACCTACATTTTTTTTTTTGATTTTCTAACATATTATTGGTTTAATCACATTAAAGTCTTTCAGTATATATCTTAGAACCTTTTTTTAATAAATTAAAGAATTAATATTTAGATTTACTTTATTACTGTTGTAAGTAGTTTGATTGTTTTTAAAAGTCTAACTTGCCATATTTTTTATTTAATTTAATAAAATTTATAGACTTAATTTTTATAAAAATTAAAAAGTAATAATGAGAGTTCGCCACGTAATAAAATTAATATCCAAATTTTTTGGCATTCACTCATATTTAAAAAATATTGAGTCTAAAATTAAACTATATTTTGGATTTGGCCACGGACATAGTTTACTTTTGAAAGTTTTAAAAAATAATAAAGAATTATTAATAGAAAATTCACTTTGCCTTGAAATTGGATCTTCTAGGGATGATGTTAATGATCAAGGTTCTAGTAAAATACTAGGAAAATTTTTTTCTAAAAATAAAATATATTTTCTAACCATTGATGCAGATATAACAAATACTAATAAATTGAGAAAATTTTCAAAAGAAAATAAATTCTTTAATGCTGAATGCCATAAAGGAGAAGAGTTTTCAAAAAATTTTTTTAGAGAAATTAATTTTTTGTATTTAGATGCATTTGATATTTATGTTGAAAATCACTCAAAAGAAAGGATGGATTTCTACAATAATGTTTTAGGTAAAGAAATTAGCAACAAAAATTCAGCTGAAATGCATTTTACAGTAATTAAAAACCTTGAAAAAAATTTTTCTAAAAATTGTATAATTGTTTTTGACGATACTTTTGAAAAAAAAAGAAATGAATATACTGGAAAGGGAGAATTAGCTGTACCTTATTTATTAAAAAACAATTTTCAAATAATAAGTAAAAATAATAATAGCATAGCTTTGAAAAAAAATTAATTTGTCTTATTCTTTATTTGCGATATTTTGTAATTAACCTTTTTATTTATGTACGATTTATATTATGCAAGAAATATTTATAGTTTATTAGTTTGCATTTCTTTAGCACGTAAAAATAAAAGAAAGAAAATTTTAGTAATTAATAATGGAATTGTAAATGGTGGGAAATTACTAAATTTAAATCACAAACATTTTAAAAAAATAAATAAATTTATCAAAGAAGAATTTAATAAAATTTACTATTTTAATGCCATACATGATTTAAAACAAAAAAATATTATTTTAAGAGTATTAGAACGATCTAAAAAAATAAAAAAATACAGAAAAGAAAAAATAATTTCTATGCTAAAAAAATTAAATATAGATAATATTTATTCATCAAATGATGATTTTGATGCATCAATCTATCCATTTTTTAGAAAAAAAAAATTTCATTATTTAGAGCATGGAATAGGAAATTTCATCAACTCTATTAACTGTTCAACTAAAAGAAAGTTATTTTATTTTTTTTTAAGATTAAGTTTTTTTCTTAAGTTAAGTAATTATTATCCAATTAAATTTCAAAATTATTTTTCTATTTTGTCCAACAAAAAAATTAGATTTCAATACGTAAATGGATTAAAAATAAGATCTATTTGTCTTTTTAATTTACCAGATACTTTAAATTTTATTTCAAAAAAAATTAAATTAAAAAAAATAACTAATAATAAAGAAAATATTTTGTTAAATTTTTCAAATTTTGAAGAAAGTACTCCATCAATAGAAATAGAGAATGTAATAAATAAAATTTTAAAACAGTCTAATAAAAATAAATATAATTATATAATTAAAGATCATACAAGAAGAAAACCTCACAAAAAAAATAAAAGAATAGTGATGAATATTTTAAAGAAACAGAAAGTAAGTATTGTTAACCTATCAAATACAATACCTGCAGAACTGGTAGCTAAATATTATAATTGCAAAAAAATGTTTAGTTTGCAATCATCTTTGCCATATCATTATTCGAGGATCGATACAAAATGTCAAGTAAGTATCTTTTTTAATCTTTCAATGAAGTATCACTCAAAAAATGTTTGGTTTGTTGGAAAAGTAAAACTATTCTCATTAAATTGGTATAGGAATTACTTTAATAATATTAATTTTATTTAAATTAATTTTAATTTGCTATTTTTTGCTCTTTTATACTCATCGAGAGTATTAATATTATACCATTTTTTTTTTGTTAAACCTTGATGATAAATTTTAACTTTTTTTGTTTTAATAAAATCATTAATAATTAGTTCCCAAGTTTTTTCTCGATTTCTTTTATGTTTAAAATAATATTTTAAAAAATAATAAAAATTAATAATTGTTACTGAGCAAAACTTATTAATACATACAATTTCATACTTAGATTTAGGAAAATATTTTTTAAAGCCTATTCCTTTTATTAAGTTTTTTGTCGACGAATCGAGAACTAGAGAATAATCTTGTAACTTAGACTCATTAAATGAGGTTTGTAAAATTAAATTTTTTTTTTTGGAATTAAAGATATTTTTAATATAGTTTTTATCTAATACTATATCAGCATGAAATAACAGAAAGTTTTTTTTTAAATTAATTTTTTTTAAACTTTGATACCAGCTATAACCAGAACCAAATCTTTTATAATCTTTATTATAAATATAATTTATCTCTATATTTTTTATTTTGGAAAGATGGTTAATAATCTTTTCTTTCTTAAATCCGATTACAACATTTATTCTTTTAAATCCTTCTAATATTAAATTTTCAATCAATATTTGAATTATTGATTTATTATTAATTTTCAGTAAACATTTTGGTTTATTAATAGATTTTCCAAACCTTGAGCCTATTCCAGCTGCAAGAATAACAACATTGTAATTTTCATTTTTTAATTTACCCATACCCTATAAATTAACCTCAAATTATTTTCTTCAACTTTGAAAGCTGTCCTGCCGTGTGCAAATCTATAATTATTAATTAAAATAATATCACCATCATTTAATTTAATTTTTTTTTGATATAAATTACTGCTTAGTAATCTATCTAGGTAATTTAAAGCTAATCTTAAGTTATTATTCAAATTTTTTTTATTTAGATAAAATCCTCCAGCAATATATTCTCTTAAATACCTAAAAACTAATTCATTATTTTTTTTTGAAAATATAGGTTTTTTAAAACAATAATTTTTTCTTTTTCCAAATCCTCTCCTTTCAAAATATATGTTTTTACATAATTCATCTAGTAGTTGTGGTTTGTTTTTTTTTAAAAAATTATAAATTTTGAATGAGTCACTTACTAAAGTTTCGCCACCATTTTTTGAATTTTTATAACATCCCATAATAAGGTATTTAGGTGTTTTATTTAATTGAGGACCATCAGTGTGAATTGAACCTCCAATATTTGTTTGGTGATATCTTATTTTATCTAATTGATTATTAATTTTGTTTATATTTTTTTTTGGTGTGACTTTAATTATTTTATCTTTTTTTCTATTTTGGACTCTCAAAAATCCAATTGATTTTGCAAATTTTAAAATTTTGACTTTATAGTTGTTTGTTTTTAAATTTTTTATAACAACAAAACCTTTGCTAAATTTTTTGTCTATAGAATTTTTAATAATAAAACTCGTGGATTCTTTAAGTTCTTTCGAGCTTAAACTCTCATCTGAAAAAAAACTTCTAATATTATTTTTTGCAGTAATTAAATTCATTATTAATTCTTTCTATTTTTTAATTTTTAATATAACAAATTAAATATATACTAATTAACATTAATAATATTTAATGAAAAAATATTTTACAAAAAATTCAAGCACAAATTTTATCATTTTAATAATCTCATATATTTCTTATCCGCTTAGTCTTATTTTAAAAAAAACTCCATTTAGCGCTAATCTAATTACATTAAATTCACTTTTTTTTGGTATTTTTTCAATTTATTTTATCATTTTTAAAAATAACTTTTCACTTTTTTTACTTTTTTTCTATTTTTCTATAATTCTAGATTTCTGCGATGGACAAGTTGCAAGAATGAAAAGAACAGTAAATAAAACAGAATTTGATTTAGATATCAATGTTGATCTTTTAAAAAATTGCATAATATTTACATCTATTGCGTATTTTTATAATGATGCTTTTTATTGGATATGTACTTGCTTACTAATTTTTTTATATACTTATTTCATTAAAACACATTTAATTATTTCAAAAATACAAAAATCAAAAGATATTAATGATAAAGTAAACAAAATTACTTTATTTGGTCATTTAAAGATTATGCTCTTAAGTATTAATGCACATACTTTTTTGGTTGTTCCTTTAATGTTAATAAATTTAAAATATGCGTTTATTATCTTGCTTTATATGTGTGGATTGTTTGGTGTTCATACTTTGAAAAACATCATTAAACTCAATTCATTTAAAATGAATTAAGTTTAATTTGATAATTAAAATATTAGTTCTATATATATCTAATGAAAAAAAATATTGTTTATATAGCTATGAGTGCTGATTTTATACATCCTGGTCACTTAAAAATAATTGAAGCCGGTAGTAAGCTAGGTGAAGTTACAATTGGATTACTAACTGACAGCGCAATTGCCAGTTATAAAAAAATGCCTCATATGGAGTACAAAGATAGATATAAAATTATTTCTTCATTAAAAAATGTAAAGCGTGTAGTAAGACAAGAAACGCATGATTATGTACCTAATTTAAAAAAATTTAAGCCGAAGTTTATATTACATGGTAGTGATTGGAAGACTGGTATTCAGAAAAAAATTAGAGAACGAGTCATTATAACTATAAAAAAATGGAATGGAAAATTAATTGAAATTCCATATTCTCATGAATTTGATGAAAAAAGAATTAATAGTATTTTTAAACAAATATCTACTACACCTACTAGAAGAATAAAATCTCTTCGAAGATTAATTGAAAACAAAAAAATATTAAAATTTTTAGATATTCACAATGCCTTAAGTGCTTTAATAGTTGAAAAGACCAATTTGACAATCAACGGAAAATTTGAGGAGTTTGATGGTATGTGGGCTAGCTCACTAACAAGTTCTACAGCAAAGGGTAAACCTGATATAGAGGCAGTTGATTCATCAGAAAGACTTCAAGCATTAAATGAGGTTTTGGAGGTAACTACTAAACCAATAATTTATGACGGAGATACAGGTGGAAAATCCGAACATTTTACTTTTATGGTTAAAAATTTAGAAAGATTGGGTATTTCAGCAGTAATAATTGAAGACAAAAAAGGTTTAAAAAAAAACTCGCTATTTGGAAAAGAGGTTTATCAAGAGCAAGACTCGATAAAGTCTTTCAGTGAAAAAATAATAGAGGGAAAAAAAGCACAATCTACAGAAGATTTTATGATAATTGCAAGAATTGAAAGTTTCATACTCAATAAAGGTTTGGAAGATGCAATAAAAAGAGCAAAGAAATATATTAAAGCTGGGGCAGACGGTATAATGATACATAGCCGAAAAAAAAATCCTCAAGAAATTTTTGATTTTTGCAAAATTTACAACAAATTAAAATATAGAAAACCTTTGGTTGTTGTTCCATCAAGTTTTGGTCAAATCAAAATTGATACTTTTGTAAAATATAATGTAGATATAATCATTTATGCAAACCATCTAATGAGAAGCGTTTATCCTAGTATGGTTAAAACAGCAAAAAGTATATTAAAAAACAAAAGATCATTAGAAATTGAAAAAAAAATTATGCCGATTAAAGAAATTTTAGAATTAATTCCAGGAACAAAATAAATTTCGTGACAAGTTCATCTCTCTTCATTAAAAAACTAAATAATTATGGAATAAACTTTTTCGTAGGAGTTCCAGACTCTTTATTGAAAAATTTTACAGATTTTATTTTAAAAAAATCAAACCCAAAAAATAATATAATTGCAGCAAATGAAGGCACAGCTGTAGCAATTGCAGCTGGATATAATATTTCTAGTAAAAAAATTCCCTTTGTATATTTACAAAATTCAGGATTAGGCAATTTAATAAATCCTCTTTTGTCATTAACCGATAAAAAAGTTTACAAAATACCAATGATAATAATGGTTGGTTGGAGAGGTGAACCAAACAAAGTGGATGAACCTCAACATTTAACGCAAGGTAAAAGTACTTTAGATTTAATAAGAGCAACTAAAAAGAAAGTTCAAATTTTAGATGGAAACGAAGAAAAGGATATAAGTAAACTTTTAAAAGCAATTAAAATTACAAAAAAAGAAAAAGAACCAACATTTTTATTAGTAAAAAAAAATACTTTTAGCCAAACATTAAGTAAAATAAATAAAACAGAAACAAAAAAATTAATTTCTAGAGAAGTAGCAATTGAAGAAATTATTAAAAATTTCAATAAAAATTATAAAATTATCTCAACAACCGGAATGATATCAAGAGAATTATATGAAATTAGAAAAAATAATAATCAAAAAATTTTTAATGACTTTTTAGTTGTAGGATCTATGGGGCATGCTTCGCAAATTGCATTAGGGATGTCTTTAAATACAAAAAAAAAAATTATATGTTTAGATGGTGATGGTGCAATGTTAATGCATTTAGGTGGTATGACCTCAATAGGTGGTTTAAACCTAAAAAACTTTATACATATTGTTCTCAATAATAGAGCGCATGATTCAGTTGGCGGACAACCTACTGCATCTATAAATAAAAATATTAGTTTGTGCAAGATTGCAAGCGGTTGTGGGTATAAAAATGTATTTGGCCCATTAAAAAATTTATTTGAAATTAAATCTCATTTAAAAAAAATCCAAAACAAAAAAGGACCGATCTTTATTGAAATAATTGTGAAAAAAGGATTTAGAAAAAACTTAGGTAGACCAAAAGAAAAACCTATTACATTAAAAAATAATTTTATTAAAAATTTTATTTAAATGATAAATAAAATTAATCGAACAAAAATAATCTTTAAGCAAAATAGTAGAAAAATATTGAAAAAGATTTTAAATAATCAGAGATCTTTAATTGTATGTACTAAAAATGGAAAAAAGAGAATTCAAAGTGATACACAATTAAAATTTTTAAAAACAATAGATTTAATTTGGATTAGTAATGTAAAATCAAATCCAAGTATAATTAATTTAGAACAAATTAAAAAAAAGATAAAAAATAAAAAATTTAATAACATAATTGCCATTGGTGGTGGAAGCGTAATTGATACTGCTAAAGCAATTAAGTTGATTACAGTACACAATGAAAAAAATATTAAAAATCTTTTCAAAAATAATTTGCCTGAAAAAAAATCAAAAATTAAACTCATAACACTCCCAACAACATCTGGTACAGGTAGTGAGGTTACTTGCTTCTCGACAATTTGGGATACAAAAAATAAAAAAAAATTATCTTTAAATTATGAAACACTATATCCAAATGTTGCTATAGTTGACCCAGAATTAACTTTTTCGCTACCATTAGATGAAACAATTAATACTGGTTTGGACGCATTTAATCAGGCATTTGAGTCAACTATTTGGACAAAAAATAAAACAAAAAATATTGAATATTATGGACAACAATCTATTAAATATATTCTTAATTCTCTTCCAAAATTAGTAGATAATAAGCATAATAAAGTTCACAGAAATAGAATGTCTAAAGCAAGTCTTTATGCAGGTTTATGTATAAGTGCAAATAGAACCAGTTTGTGTCATTCTATGTCATATCCGTTAACCGCAAATTTAAACATGCCTCATGGTCTAGCATGTGCAGTAACCATGATACCTTTAATAAAATACATTAAATTAAAAAATAAAAATTTTTTCAATATACTAATTAAAAAATTGAAATTAAATTCATATAACCACTTTGAGAGAAATTTAGAAAGCTTCTTTAAAAAATTAAATCTTAAGTCAAGGAGTAAAAAATATATTAAAAATAGAAATATATTCCTTAAACTTTCAAAAGAAATGTATACTCCTGGAAGAGCTGATAATTTTCCCTACAAAGTAAATATCTTATTAATCAAAAATATTATAAACAGTACTTACGAATGGCTGTATAGAGAAGAAAAGATCAAAAATTAATTTCTTATACATTCATGTCAAATTGATAACTCTTTTTCAATTATTGAAAAAACTTTATGACTAGAAAAGTTTGTAAAATCAGGATTTGTTTTTTTTTCTATTAACTCTAGTAAAATATTTTCAAATTCTAAGTAGTTATTATAGTAACTAGAAAAAGACATAAATTCTTTTTGGCTATCGCTTGATGATGGACAAATTAAATGTTTGTTTAAAAGTATTGCATCACCAAAAGATCCAGAACCTTTATATTTCCCATATGACAGATTTGTTTCGTTAATGATATTTAATGAAACTAATAAATCACATTCTTTTCCAAGTTTTAAAAAATTTGCTTCTGAAATATAGGTTTGTTCTTTATACATAAGTATATCCTTATCAATTTGATTAAATTTGTTTATTATTTCCTTTGATGAGTTGCCATAGGATTTTCCTAAAAAAATTATTTTTACATTTACATGATTTTTTTTTAAAAATTTTAAAAGTAAGCTATAATCTTTCCTATTTTTATCAATAGCTCCTAAAATTCCCAAAACGAAGAGTTTTTTATTTTTATCTTTTTTATAAGAATTATCCATGTTTGATCTTGAAGTCCTGGTATATAGCGTTGATACTTTAACTTTATCTAAAAGTTTAGATTTTATATTATTCTTGAATATTTTAGTAAGTGATCTGTTTTCACATAAAAAGTTTTTACTTAAAAATAAAATTTTATTTCTAATAAAAATAAAAATTTTTCCCTTTTTAGCTAAATTTGGAAAATACCTACTAATTTCTCTTACGAACGTAACTATTTTATCTTTAAAAAAAAGTGAAATAATTAAGAACATTAATAGCTGATGAAGATAAATAACCCATCCTTTTATTGAAGAAGGATAATCAGGATACTCAGGTCCATCTACAATAAAAACTTTGTAATAACTTTTATGAATAAACAATAATTGTAAATACATTAAATGTTTAAATGGAGAAGAAATTACAACCTCATCATCTATATGATCTAAAATAAACTTAGAGTTTTTAGGAATTATAATTTTACAATCGAATTTGTGTTTCAAAACTTCATAAAATTCTGCTGTTTGCCAAAAATGAATATAATTTGAGACAATTAATATTTTTTTTTTTATTTTATTAGTCATTTTGAAATGGAATATAAGCTAATATAAACGAAGCTTTAAAATAATATATCTATAAGAAAGAATTTTATTAAAAATTTTTTTCAGTGCATAAATCAAGCCAATTGAGCTATTAGTACTGGTCAGCTGCACGCATTGCTGCGCTTCCACA
>MDSW01033699.1_pt1 | contig 50231 bp, 48 predicted proteins | sample 811171 | NCBI WGS metagenome assembly MDSW01 (sample SAMN05326641, study PRJNA326480) | marine metagenome | isolation source: seawater | place: Atlantic Ocean: North West | collected 2012
TAAAAAAGACTATCTTGATAGAATTGATGACCTTATTCAATCAGCTAAAGATGCAGGGGTAACAAAAATAATAAATGTTGGCACCGATCTAAAAACTTCCGAAGAATGTATTGAACTATCAGAAAAATATACAGAGCTATATGCTTCATGTGGAGTCCATCCCCATGAAGCCGATAAGGCACCCAAAAGATATATTTATAATTTAGAGGAATTTGCTAAACAGCCTAAAACTGTGGCCATTGGCGAAATAGGCCTAGACTATCATTATAATATTAGTCCCCCTAAAACTCAACAAAACATTTACAAAGAACAATTAGAACTAGCAAAAGACATTCAGCTACCATCTATTGTACATTGCAGGGATTCTGATGATGATATACTTGAAGGTTTAATAGAAACTAAGAATAGAGTTGGAGTTATACACTGCTTTGCAAGCAATAAAGATTTTGCAAAGCAAATTTTAAAAACTGGATTCCATATTTCATTTACAGGAATGATAACTTTTGTTAAAGATCTTGAAGAAGTTGTTGAATCAATTCCAATTGAAAAAATCATGCTGGAAACAGACTCGCCTTATCTAACTCCAAAACCTTATAGAGGCAAACAAAACCAACCAAAAAACATCCCGTATATTGCAAATAAAATAGCTGAAATAAAAGACATTGACTTGCAAATTATTGCAGAAACAACAACAGATACCGCTCTAAAACTATTTAATAAATTAAATAATAATTAATTAAATTTTAAGTTGGCAATAAATTCAAAACATCCATTTAAAAAAAAATGGGGTCAAAACTTTCTTCGCGATCCTAACACCATCAACAAGATAATTGATTGCTTAAATCCTAAAACTTCTGATAATATTTTAGAAATTGGACCAGGTGATGGTGCGCTGACAAAATCTATCTACAAGAAGGTCAATCAAATGACCCTTATTGAAATTGACCCACTACTTATAAAATCCTTAGAAAAAAATAATTTCCATAATGTATCACTATATCAAGAAGATATATTAAAATGGGATCTAAGTCTCCTAAAAACAAATATCAAAGTGATTGGGAATTTACCTTACTACATTAGTAGCCCAATATTATTTAAGATTTTAGAATGGAATCGATGGACAAAGATGATATTTATGTTTCAAAAAGAATTAGCACAAAGAATAGTTGCTAAACATGGCAATAAGTCATACGGAAGAATCTCGGTAATGGTTCAAGTATATTCTGAAGTTAAAATAGAATTTTTAGTATCCAAAAATGTTTTTCAACCTAAACCAGATGTAGACTCTGCAGTTTTATCTTTCAAGCCTCAAGCTAAAAATTTGCCAAACTTAGAAACCTTTTCAGGCTTAATTAGAAAGGCTTTCTCAAATAGAAGAAAAAAAATAAAAAATAATTTAAAAGAAGAATTCAAAGCTGGGAAAATTAATGAATGGTCTAATTTAAGAGCTGAAGATATTAGTCCTGAAGAATTTATTAAACTTCATAATGCAATTTATATTGTATAAGTACTTAAATTTTGATTAATATTACGGGCTTAATTTGTATTTAAATATTAAGGAATTAAATGGCTAAAAAGACTGAAAAAGATACGGACTTAAAAAAGAGCGCAACTAAAAAAGTTGCAAAAAAAGCTACAGCTAAACCTAAAGCTGCAAAAAGCAAAACTACTACGAAGGTAACAAAAAAAGCTGCAACCAAACCTAAAGCTGCAAAAAGCAAAACTGCTACGAAGGTAACAAAAAAAGCTGCAACCAAACCTAAAGCTGCAAAAAGCAAAACTGCTCCGAAGGTAGCAAAAAAAGCTGCAGCTAAACCTAAAGCTGCAAAAAGTACATTTAAACCTGATGCTAAAAAGAAACTAACCGTTGCTGAAAAAGCAAAAAAAATAAAGAAACAGGTTCCAACAAAAATGAACGAAGGAGAGCTCGAATCAGAAGAAGCGCAAGATGTTCTAACTGAAGAAGAAGAGCTCCTAATGGCAGAACAAGAAAAAAAACGTGCCCAAAGAAGTAAAAAGATTGCCAAATTAGAAAAGAAAATTAAAAAGCTAGGCAGTGATGCCAATAGATCCCTTAGTAAATATCTTCAAGAAATTAGCCGATTTGAACCCCTTTTACCTCAAAGAGAAGTAGAACTAGCTATCGCGGTAAAAAATGGAGACCGTCGTGCCCTAAAAGAGCTAACAGAAGCTAATCTAAGGTTCGTTGTAAGTGTAGCTAAAGATTATCAAGGTCAAGGTTTACCACTAACTGATTTAATAAATGAAGGGAATCTAGGTTTAATTAAAGCTGCTGAACGTTTCGATGAAACTCGTGGTTTTAAATTTATTTCTTATGCAGTTTGGTGGATTCGCCAATCTATTTTACAGGCACTAGCTGAACATTCTAGAATTGTTCGACTGCCATTAAATAGAGTCGGAACTATTTCAAAAATAAATAAAGCTGCTGAAAGGCTTGAACAAGAATTTGAAAGATCACCCAGAGCTGATGAATTAGCTAGACAATTAGAAATGAAGCCTAATGAAGTTAATGATGCGCAAAGAATTTCTCGTAGGCATCATTCATTAGACACACCTTTCTCAGATGAAGATAAAAATTGTCTTTTAGATGTAATTCCAGATAATGCAACGCAAGAACCCGATCAAGAACTTCAAATGGATTCACTTCAAGAAGAGGTCTCAGCCGCGCTTGATACACTTAAAGATAGAGAGAGAGAAGTTATTAAAATGTATTTTGGCATTAGTCATTCATATGCCCTTACATTAAATGAAATTGGTGAAGAATTTGGGTTAACTCGAGAAAGAGTTAGGCAAATTAAAGAGAAAGCTATTCGTCGATTAAGACATCGATCAAGAAGTAGAAAATTAAGACAATACTTAGGATAAATTGAGAGGAGGTAAGTTATACTTTGGTAAGCATTAAAATTAAAGAGGATGAGCCCTTTGAAAAAGCTTTAAGGCGTTTTAAGAAAAAATGGGAAAAGGCAGGAATTCTTAGAGATGTAAGGTCCCGTACATACTACATCAAGCCTAGTGAAGCTCGTAAAATTGCTAAGAGAACAAAAAGAAAGCGTGTTCCATATCGCCCTACACTTTTCTCCCAGGCTAAAACTTAACACAAAAAAATCCAGATTATATTATCTGGATTTTTTTTGTTATATTTTATAACATCATAATTTTTTTATAATTTATACTATGGATTTAATAAGAGGAATTTCAGGTATTCGTGGAATTGTTAATACAAGCCTTAATGAGGATGTAATCGCAAAACATGTAAACGCTTTTTCTAAATTACAAAATCCTGGAGCATTACTAATAGCGAGAGATAGTCGAAGCCACGGTAAATCATTTCTCAATCTATCCCATAATATTCTAAAACTATCTGAAAGAAAAATTTTCAATTATGGTATCATACCAACTCCAACCGCACAATTTCTTATTGAAAAAAATAATTTGGCAGGTGGAATTGTAATTACAGCTAGTCACAACCCTACAGAATGGAATGGTATGAAATTTATTGATTCAGATGGATGTTTTTTAAATGCTGATAAAAACAATAAACTCTTTAAAATTGCCGATAAAGATTCATTTTTAAAAACTAATAATACAAAAAATCATCCAATAGATAAAGGCTACAAAGATCACATCAATCATACCTTAAATCTATCTATTATTAATTTAAAGTCTATACAAGATAGAAACTTTTCCGTAGTTGTAGATGCGGTAAATGGGGCAGCATCCTGCGCTCTACCAGAAATGCTAGAAGCTTTAGGCTGTACTGTGCACCGTTTATTTTGCGAACCTAATGGAGACTTTAAAAGAGGCGCAGAACCTCTTGCCAAAAATTTAATTAAACTAAGTGAAGCAGTTAAATTGAATGGTGCGGACCTAGGCATTGCAACTGATCCTGATGGCGATCGCTTAGCTATTGTTGATGAAAAAGGAAGCCCAATAAGCGAAGAATATACTCTTGTAATATGTGCAGATGGTTTTTTTACAACGACTAAATCTAATGACCCGCTAGTTACAAATCTTTCATCGACTTTAGCTCTAGACAAAATAGCAGAGAAACATGGCTCTTATGTTGTTAGGTCTGCGGTTGGAGAGATAAATGTAGTCAATAAAATGAAAGAAATTGGAGCCAAGCTAGGAGGGGAGGGTAATGGCGGTGTTATTTTACCTGAAAGTCATTATGGACGTGACTCATTAGTTGCATCTACAATGCTTCTAAATCGAATGGCTCAAACATCCAATACTCTAAGCAATATATTCAGGTCTATGCCTCAATTTTTCATGCTAAAAGATAAAATTGATTTAGGAACAATTAAGCCTCAACAAGCCCTAGACAAAATTGAATCAAAATTTAAAGATACTGAGAAAAATAAAATAGATGGTTTAAAGTTAATATGGGAAAATTCATGGGCCCATATTAGAAAATCTAATACAGAACCAATCATCCGGATATATGTAGAAGCGTCTAATAATAATGATGCTTTAAAGCTAATGAATCAAATTAAGGGAATCCTTTAATATTTAATGAAAAAGAGCGCTTTAGCACAAAAGTTTGACCACACACTCCTTAAATCCGATGCTTCCTTAAATAATATTAAAAATTTATGTAATGAAGCTCTTAAATATAATTTTAGATCAATTTGCATTAATCCTATTTGGATAGAAAAAACATTAACTTTTTTAAACAAAAGTAATATAAAATTATGTACTGTTGTAGGATTCCCTCTAGGTGCAAACCCCTCAATAATCAAACTAAACGAAGTAGATTATTCAATAGATAAAGGTGCTACTGAAATAGATATGGTTATGAACATAGGTCTATTTAAAGATAAAAAATATTTCTATGTAGCAAAAGAAATTTCAGATATTGTTAAAAAATGCAATGGCCGAATTGTAAAAGTTATTATTGAAGCAGGCGTACTAAATCAAAAAGAGCTCAAATTAGCAACTAATATAGTAGAAGATAATGGTGGGGATTTTATAAAAACATCAACTGGCTTTTCATCATTTGGAGCAACTAAAGAAGTTATTGAAATTATAAAAAATAATATAAAATTTAAAACTAAAATTAAAGCCTCTGGAGGGATCAATAGATTAAATCAAGTGATTGAACTTTTATCATTAGGTGTGGATGTAATTGGCTCAAGTTCTAGCGCAATTATTATGGAAGAATTATCTACGAATTAGTGTAAATTTAATTATTCAAGTATGAATTATATTAATAAAAATATCCTTTTTATATCTATTAGTATTTTTTTAGCTCTCAGCTTTAGCAGAGATTATAAAGACCTAAATATTGACTTTCTGCTTGAAGATACAACTGCTACTATAAAAAAGAAACAAGGCCCTAGTAGTAAAAATGCATCTAAAAAATCCTTTTACAATATAACCCACCCTTTGAAAAAAACTGAGGGTCTATTTACCATCTATTCGGATAAAGAAAATAATAAAGCTTATCTTTCAATTTTACCAGATCAATTAGAAGAAACATTCCTTGCAGGGCTAACTCGAGAATCTGGTGACGGTTTTTATTTAGACGGCAGCTCTATGCTTAATGAATATTCATTTATGTTTAAGAAAGTAGGTAATAGAATTCAATTTATAAGTATAAATTCTAAATTTAGAGCAGACAAAAATTCTCCAATTTTAAAATCTATTAAAAAACATGCATCTAACTCCATTATATCATCAACAGAAATTATTAGTGCTCCTAATAAAAAGAATGGAGCAATATTAATTGATCTAAATAAACTATTAATATTTGATATTGATGAAGTGACTAGAAAAAGCCAAGGTATATATACATTTGATAAAAAAGATAGCTATTTCAAGACTCTAAAATCTTTTCCCTACAATACTGAAATTGAAATGGCGCTCCATTTCAAAGGCAAAAAAGGAAAATATATTTATACTTTACCTAGCTCAAAAAGCGTGATGATTCATTATAATTTAAGTCTATCTAAAATTCAAGAATCAAACTATAAACCCCGCTTAGCAGATGATCGTGTTGGTCACTTTGCAACAATTTACCAAGATTATACAGATACTAAAAAAGATTCTCCATATATTAGATATATTAATCGTTGGAACCTTGAAAAAAAACATCCTCATCAAGAAATATCTGAGCCCAAAAAACCTATCGTTTATTGGCTAGAAAACTCTATTCCACATGAATTTAGGAAAGCAGTTAGAGATGGTATACTTGCATGGAATGAAGCTTTTGAAGCTGCAGGATTTAAAAATGCAATAGTTGCTAAACAAATGCCTGACAATGCCGAATGGGACCCTGCAGATGTCAGATATAATACTATAAGATGGATGTTCCAACCAGGCAGATCTTATGCTGTCGGTCCTTCTAGAGCAAATCCCTATACAGGTGAACTATATGATGCTGATATACGAATCAGTGCAGACTTTGCTAGGTCCTTTTATAAAGAGCAAACCGAATTTGTTTCCCCTATAATAGGTCCAACAGCACTTAGTTTTGATGAACCTGAGAACCTAGAAAATCACGACGTTAATATGTGTAGATATGGAGAACATCTTAGGGAAGAAATGGCATCCGCATGGGACATGATGACAATTACTAAGATTATAGAAGGTTCAGATAAAGATTTAGAAAATTATATTTACAATGGTATTAAAGATTTAATTCTACATGAAGTTGGACATACACTAGGACTACGTCATAATTTTAAAGGTAGTTCAATTTATTCAATTGAACAATTAAGTGATCCAGATTTTACAGAAAAATATGGCATAAGTGGTTCAGTTATGGATTATCAACCTATAAATATTTTTGATGGAACGACATTTTTTCAAACAAAACCAGGTGTCTATGATTTTTGGGCTATTGAATATGCCTACAAACAAGCTGATAGATCAGGTCATTCTGAAACAAAATTTTTAGAAAGCATTGCTGGAAAATCTACAGATCCATTATTACGATATGGTACTGATGAAGATACATATGGTACTTCTACTCGGGGAATTGATCCTCATTCCAATGCATGGGATTTAACTAATGACCCCATGGCATACTATCAAAAACGATTTGAAATGTCAAAAGAGTTATTAGAAAAGATTCCTTCTCACTTTTTAAAAGTAGAAAAACAATTCTCAAAAATAAGACGTATATTTGGAAGAAGTTTACGCGATTATTATGGAGCTGCACGAAATGTTGCAAAATATATTGGCGGTACCTACCATAGCCGTCATCATATAGGTGATGCTAATGGGAAAAATCCTTTCCAAACTGTTCCTGCAGAAAAACAGCGAGAAGCTCTTAATTTTATTCTGACTAAAATTCTTGCAATTGATGCTTTTAAATTTGACCCAAACCTACTAAATAAGCTTGCCCCAGAACGCTCTGGAGACTTTACTGGCTCTGTATGGCGAATGAATAGGATTGACTACCCTATCCATGATAAAATAAGATCAATTCAATCTGGAGCAATATATAGATTGCATCACCCAAGAATATTTGCGCGTATTCAAGATAATGAATTGAAATTTTTAGAAGGTGAATCTATCTATTCTCTTTCAGAACATTTCCAAACAATAACAAATTATTTATGGTCTGAACTAAAACTAAATGATAATATTAATAGTTTTCGTAGAGATCTACAAAAATCTCATGTAGAAGTTTTAACAACTATATTATTAAATAAAAAAAATTATTTCACCAGTGATGCAATTGCACTTTCTCGACATAATTTAAAAGAGATTCATCGAAAAATTAAAACTTCACTTGATGTTGGATATTTTAATGAATACTCTGAAGCACATTTAAGTGAATGTGCTAATAAAATTCAATCCGCTTACAAAGCACAAACCACAATAAATTAATTTTCTTCAGGAAGCTCTCCAATTGCTGAAGCAGCTGATATTTCTTCAATTTTAGATAAAGGTTTTTGTAATTGATTTTTTCGTGTACTAACCAAAGAATCATATTCTCTTTTTGCATCATCTAAACGCCTACCCATTTTATCCATTGATTCTGTATACTTTGCCCACTGCATACGAAAAGTATCTAAAAGATTCATTACTTCATTAGCCTTTTCTTCCATTGCAAAATTACGAGTTGCCTGATGAATTAATGAAAGTATTGCATACAAAGTTAATGGAGAACAAAGTAAAACTTTTCGTTCTAAAGAATAATCGATTAAATTCGTATCTTCTTGATTTATAAAACCATAAATAGACTCATTAGGAATAAAAAGTAGCACATAGTCTAATGTTCCTTCAGATGGATTTATATATGATCTACTCGCTATAGATTTTACATGATTTTTAACATCCCTAAGAAAATCTTTCTTTTGTAATACTTTATCCTCTTCAGAGTTCGAATTAATATAGCGTTCATAACTAGCTAGAGGGAATTTAACATCCATATTGATTTTTTTTTCTTTGGGTAAAATAAATGTATAATCAGGGCGCTCTCCAGATTCTACTCTAGACTGTTTAATATAGTTTTTATCTTCCATTAAACCAATAAAATCAAGTATATCTTCAACCATTCTCTCTCCCCATTGCCCTCTCTTTTGAGATGATGAAAGAATATCGCTAAGTTTCCTTGTTGATTCTTGTAGCTTCTGCGTTTCTTTATTACTATTCTCTAGATTACCTGTTAATTTTATAGATTGATCATGTAAAGACTTAATAGTTTTTTTCATATCGACTAAATTTTGATCAATAAGCTCTTTCTTTTGATCTAAAGTATTGTCGGCCTTTTCTGATAAATCTTTAAATTTTTCTGATGCTAAATGTAAAAAGTCTTTTCTATTATCTTTGGCTATATCTGCAGCTAATGTCTTAAATACAGATTCCATATCCTGCTTTGTTTCATCTAACATTTTAAGCCTATCTTCATACTTAGCTTTTTCTGATGATAGTTCCGTTATTTTATCATATAGTTCACTATTATCAGTCTGACTAGTACTTTTTAAAATCCAGCCAATTGCAATTCCTGAAATAAGACTAATTAAAATAAAAATAAATTCAATCATAAACTCTCCATTAAATCTATCTATAATTTGCAAGGATTCAAACATTCGAGCCAAGGGTTGAAAAAAATTTGAAATTAATTTTATAAGTTGCAAATTACTATATGAGAATCTTTTCCAATTTATCCATTCAAAACCTAGTTATTCTCGGGCCAACAGCAACAGGTAAAACTCAACTTGCAGTACAGATAGCAAAAAAATTTAATGGAGAAATTATTTCGGCTGATTCCCGTCAAGTATACCGAGGAATGGATATTGGTACAGGAAAAGATTTAAAAGATTATACTATTGATGGAATATCTATACCATACCATCTAATCGATATAATTGATCCAACAGAGAATTATAATGTTGAAAAATTTCAAACTGATGCAATTAAAATTTCAAATAAAATAAAAAATAAAGGCATACTCCCGATAATATGTGGTGGTACAGGTTTTTATATTAAAGCTCTTTTAATGAACTTTAATATTCCTAAAACAAAACCTAATTTAATACTTAGAAAAAAACTTGAAGAGCTTTCATTAAATGAGTTAATATCTAAATTGGAAACAATTTCTGAAGGTGCTTCAAAAAGAAACTTAATAGATACAAAAAGACGTGTAATAAGAGCAATTGAAATTGAAAATGATAATATAAATCAGCACTATAAAATTGATTCAAATAACCATTCATCTAATAAAATAAATAATTATTTAGTATTGGGCATATTATATGAAAGAGATGAAATAAGACAAAGGATTACTACGAGACTAAATAAACGTTTAGAATCAGGAATGATAGAAGAAGTTGAAAAATTAATAAAATTAGGAGTCACCAAAAGTCGTTTAGAATCTTTTGGTTTAGAATATAGATATTTAAGCCGCTATTTAAGTGGAGAAATCAATAAACTTGAAATGATCTCATTACTTAATACTGCAATCCATCAATTCGCAAAAAAACAAATGACTTTTTTTAGAAACATGGAAAAAAATGGAATTAAAATTAATTGGATTCCAAAAGGGAATTTAGATTTAGCGATAAATCAAATATATAAAACGTAATATGAGATCAATTAAGAACCTTGAAAATTATTTAAAAAAAAGAGCTGTATCAAGTCCCTGGAAACTATCTGAAACACCAGAAAAAAAATTTAAATTCTCCATTGTAATCCCTGCATACAATGAGCTTGATTCGCTTTTCACAGCTCTAAACAGCATCAATAAGAATAATAAAGATTTATTACTATCCACTATTGTAGTGGTAGTTATTAATAACTCAGAAAAATCACCCAATACTTTTAAAAATAATAATCTTTTAACAATAAAGCAACTTGAAAAAAGTAAATTCGATTTTAACCTTAAATTCGTTGATGCTTCATCAAAAGGACTTGAACTTCCTGAAAAATACGCTGGAGTTGGACTTGCAAGAAAAATAGGAATTGATTTAATTCTACCTCATATGATATCAAAAAAATCTCTTATTTTGTGCACAGATGCTGATGTTACTGTCAGCCCAAACTATCTTTTAATTGTATCAAATTATTTCACACATAATAATTCTTCAGCTGCAGTCCTAGGCTTTAAACATAGGAAAGCTAATATTAAAATAATTGATTCAGAAATCCAAATCTATGAAAACTATTTAAAAGATACTGCTAAACAATTAAAACACGCAGGATCCCCATATAGCTATGTATCCATGGGTTCAACTATGGTTTGTACAGTAGAAGCATATTGTGCCGTAGGAGGCATGCCTAAAAAAAAAGCCACAGAAGATTTTTATTTTCTACAAGCTCTTTCAAAATTTGGTACTGTGGAGTCAATTAATAAAGAATTAATTTTTCCATCTTCCAGACCTATATCACGCGTTTATCTTGGAACCGGTTTCAGAATGAAGCAAGTACAAAATGGATTGAGAATTTCTAGTTTATACTTTGATGAAAATGCTTTTGCATATCTCGCGCAATGGATTGCTGCTGTTAAAAGTTGCTGGGATTTAAATATTACTTCCCTTTTATCTAAAACGAATAAAATACACCCTCAATTCAACACTTTTATAAAAGAGGAGGGTATTAGTAAAGTATGGATAAAACTGCAACAAAACTCAAAATCAAATAAACAATTTATTAATCAATTTCATCGATGGTTTGATGGTCTAAAAACAATAAAATTATTAAAATATTTTACCAATTAATTAATTTTTAATTTTTTGTAAAGAAAAATAGTATTAAAATTGCTAATGACATTTTTATACCTAATAATTGTTTGTAACATTTATTAAAAATAAATATAAAATAAACTAATGAATAAAATAACATATTTAGATGGCGCTCGCTTTCATAGAGCTCTGGTTGCAGGAATTAATAATGTAGTTTCTAACCAAGAATCTTTAAATAAGATTAATGTTTTTCCAGTACCTGATGGAGATACAGGTACCAATATGGTTTTCACATTAACTTCAATATTAGATACTACATCTCAAAAGATATATCCTAGAGTAGATGACATGCTTACTTTAATTGCTGATGCTGCTTTAGATGGTGCTAGAGGTAATTCAGGTGTAATCCTAGCACAATTCTTTCAAGGAATAAGTGATGGTTCTGCTGGTGTCGAAAAAATGGACTCTCAAGCTTTTTCTAAAGCAATAAAGTTTGGAGCAGAGTATGCCAGAGAAGCACTAGCTGAGCCCAAAGAAGGTACTATACTTACAGTCCTCACAGATTTTTCTAATCACCTAATTGAGCTATTAAATAATAAAAGTTATGACTTTGAACATTTACTCGAAGAAGGAATATTAGAAGCAGAAAAGTCTTTAATGAATACTCCGAACCTATTACCTATACTTAAAAAATCGGGTGTTGTTGATGCAGGAGGCCAAGGTTTTGTTGATCTACTTAATGGAATACTAAATTTTGTTAAAAATGGTGATTTGAAAGGGTTTAAAGAGAATTTTAAATCTAAAAATGTTACACTCGATATTGATAAAAATGAATTGGAATTCGAAAATTCTAAATTTCGTTATTGTACAGAATGTTTAATAACTGGTGATAATTTAAATCATAAAGAAATTAGAGAAAACCTACAAGAAAATGGAGATAGCTTAGTTGTAGCTGGAAGCAAAAAAAAGGCTAAAATTCATATTCATGTAAATGAACCATCAAAAATCTTCAAACTATGTGCAAATTGGGGCAATGTTCAAGGTGAAAAAGCTGATGATATGTGGCAACAACAAGAAGATGCGCAAGGTCATAAATCTAAAGGAGTCGCAATTGTAACAGACTCTGGTGCTGATTTACCAGATAATAACACACTAGATATTCATGTAGTTCCTCTTAAATATAGTTTCGGAGAAGTTAGCTATATCGATAAATTATCTCAAACTACTGAAGAGTTTTATTCAGAGCTACTAAATAATTCGCAACACCCCCAGACGTCTCAACCTACTCCAGGTGATTTCAGAAGGCAATATCAATTTCTACAATCTCATTATGATTCTATTATTTCTATACATCTTCCTCATGAAATGAGTGGTACTTATCAATCTGCATTAAATGCAGCTAAACGAGTTACTGATGCAAATATTAATATTGTTGATAGTCTGTCAGCTTCAGTTGGCTTAGGTTTAATTGTTTTAGAAGCTGCTAAGCTATCACAAGATAATAAATCACATGAAGAAATTTCTAAAGCATTACCTAAAATAATCTCAAATTCTCACGTCTATTTAGCCGTTAAAGATCTTAGCTATATTGTTAAAGGCGGGAGATTACCGGCTTGGGTAAAAAAAATTGCTGATTTCTTACGAATACGACCAATATTAACTACAAAAGATAATGGTAAAATGAGTGCAAAAATGAGTGCCGCAGGTATTTTAAAAGGTACAAAGCGTATTCCAGAAAAATTAAGTGCTTTTATTTTAAATAAAATGGAGCAAGATAAAAAATATAATATATTAATTGGTCACTGCAATACAATAAAGGATGGCCAAAAATTATTGGATTTGATAAAAAAAGGGAATCCAAATATTAATTCGATAGAATTAATCGAAATCGGTTGTGCCCTAGGGGTACATGCTGGACCTGGAAGTCTTGCAGTTGGACTTCAATCTACTAAATGATATTTGTTCTAAGTATACTAATTCAACTTATTCTCAGTTATCTATTAGGTTCTATTTCTGGATCAATGTTTCTTGGAAAATTTAAAAAAGTTGATATAAGGAATCTAGGTAGTGGTAATGCAGGAGGGACCAATGCTCTTAGAACTATGGGGAAAAAATTTGCTCTAGGTGTTATTTTAATTGATATATTAAAAGGATATTTTGCTGTTGAGTTTATATCAATTTTATATCTTTTTCCAGCTTCTATAAATAGTTCTATTACCTCTTTAGCTCCTAGCATATGCGGCTTAGGTGTAGTAATAGGCCATGTTTATCCATTATATTATAATTTCAAAGGAGGTAAGGGAGCAGGTACTATGGTTGGGGTATTACTTTCTATATATCCATTTAGCTTGATTTTTTGTTTGGCACTTTGGATAGTAAGTTTAATCTTAACAGGCTACGTGGGTTTTAGTACAATAATAGCTGGTATCTCTCTTCCTATCTGTGTAACTTTTTTTTACAATACAGGAATTTTAACTCCATTTGGAATATTTACAATTTTTATATCTATCTTTATACTTTATACCCATAGAGCGAATATTAATCGTATGATTTTAGGTGAAGAAAATAGATTTAAAAATGTAATGATTTTTAAACGAAAATAAATTAGTAAATCCCATCTGCTGGATGTATGAATAATTGTCCATATGGGTTAAATCCAAAATCAATACTAATTACTCCTGCCCCAGAAATAAAATATCTAAATCCAATACCATATCCAACTAAAGAGTTAGAGCTTTTAAAGTCATAAAGTGACTCTGAAGATAAACCATAATCCATAAAATAAACTATATCTACACCAAATTCAACACCATTATAATCATGCCTTTTAAGTAGTGTATGCTGGAATTGAAAACTATTATATATAATTTGACTACATTCAATTTGATTTTGAACTAGAGAATAATTCTCCTTAATAATAGGCGAATAGCCTCTTATATAGCCCTCCCCCCCAATATACTCCCTTTCAAAAATAGGCAAAGCCCTAGTATACTTAAGAACTAATTGAGTTTTAAATGAAAATACAGGTTCAAGCGGTAATCTATCAAAGCCATAAAAATTTTTATATGAAACATCTATGCTCAATCTATTCTCATTAGAATTTATATCCATTTTAGGTATAATTTCTAATTGGAACCTCCCCCCTTTTGTTGGGTCAGAATAAATATCTCTAGTATCATATTCGTACTTAAAAAATCCTGTAAAATAATTAAATTGCAACCTTTGTAGATTTAATAAATTAATTTTACTGTTACTCCTAGCATACAAAGTGTCAATTAATATATCTTCAAAGCCTAATCTGATTTTATATTTATTATTTTTTCCACTATAAAACCCTGTGCCTACCCTAAATGCTGTTTCTCTATAAGAATAATTATAATTAGGTGAATTCTGATAATATCTTAATATCTCAGATTCTAATGATCCATGATTTCCATATGCCCAAGGATCATAAAAACTCAAGAATACTACTTCTTGTTTCCCTCCAATGGCTCCAAAAAAAAGTTTTTGATTGAGACCTTTAAAGTTTAAAAAAGAAACTCCAGCACCTAATGATAAACCCTGCCCTTCATCATATTCAATTAGAGGTAAGGGTAAAATTCTAAAGGTTTCAACAACAAAAATATTATATATAGAATCTGAAGAATAAATCTCTACCGTAGAAAATAAACCTAAATTATATATTCTATCTCTATCCTCTTCAAGCAAATTAGAATCTAATTTAGCTGGTATTGGATGAAGGATTTCTCTAAGAATTATCTTATTTTGAGTATATTTATTTCCAGTTATATCTATTTTATTAATATATGAAGCATTACAAAATGTTAACAGTAAAATAGAAATGATAATTGATGATATATTCATTATTAAAATTAGCCATATAAATAAAAACCCCGAACATAAAATGTCGGGGTTTTTAAATGATTATTATCTAGTTACTATTTACGACCACGGGCCATTTTTGCTCTAGAAACATCACCATCTTTATCAATAAAGTAAAGCCAGCCTGACTCACGATTTACACCAGCATTAGCAACAACCTCTGCATTGCCACCTTTGTTAGCGCCTCTAGCCATTTTTGTTCTTGATACATTGCCACCCTTATCTAAATAGTACAAGTATCCAGATTCTTTAGTAACTCCAGTATTTTTAACTTTTTCTGCCATAATTAACTCTCCTTATTCAATTAGTTACTTGTTTTTTTTACAATCACCACCCAATTCTATAACATTCTCGTCTATAAAGTCAAGTAAAATTTCATAAATCCTGTAAAAATCTAGACTTTCAAGTTAATTTTTCTCATTTTTTACCAATTTTCATGCTAAATAAGATAGGTTTTACAATCAAAAATTGCTTATATAAGCTTTTAATCGCCTTATTAAAGCAAAATATGCTTGGATAGCTTACTCAAATACTAACGGCTTTTTTCATAATTCTCCATTACCATAGTAAATTCAGATAATGATTTACACTGAAAAAAGGGTGATAATCTTATGTTATCAATTAAAGATATAGACTTTTTAAAACCATAATGATGACCGGGATATATTTGTGTTTTACTAGATAGTTTTAAAACTTTATCATATATACTTGCATAAAGTTTAGCAATGTTACTTTTAGATCCTATAGTCCTACCAGTTCTTCCAACGAACATTGTATCTCCTGTAAATAAAGCTCTTTCTTTTGTATTCCAAAAACAAATACTATCAGGGTAATGCCCTGGCGTATATAAAATAGTTATTAACTCCGTACCTAAAGTGACAATTTGATAGTCTTCTAAACCTCGATAATCATTGCTAATTTTTTTTTCTGGATTTATATGTCCACATATTTGCAATAAAGGAAAATGGAGAGTTAGCTTATCAATATATTTAATATGATCAAAATGGGTGTGTGTTATAAATAACTTTTCAAGAATAAGATCTTTTCTATCTATATATTCAATGATTTCAGAGGGATCAACCGAGGCATCAATAATTCCAGCAATTTGTGTTGATTCACACCAAACTAGATAGCTGAGATTTTTATCATATCCTCCGAAAAATGTTTTAATTTTCATAATGAAAAAATAATCTTGAATAAAAATTAATTATTTTTATTATCTCTCTAAAACGTGAAAAAAATCCACTATTTCCAGCTATTTCTTTATGCTCAATTAGATATGAAATACATAATTCTGCATTAGGTAAATACTCTGATAGCTGTATTGATTGTGTAAAAGGGACCATCGAATCATTAGCTCCATGTAAAATAAATATTTTATCTTTTATTTTTTCAGCTCCAAACTCTGGAGATAATTTCTTATATGATTCACTTTCATTTTCTAATATCATATAAGCTAGTTTTTCAACTTCAGGGATCGCTTTTCCGCTCACAATTGAATAAAAAAGATTTTTCTGGAATTCAGGTAAATCTTTAATTTGATGATCTGAGCTCTTATCAAAATTATTTACTTTATAACTAATTGCTTCCTGCAATTTTGTTGTATCCCAATCTAAAGTTAAATTTTTTAAATAATTATGAAAAAGAACAATCAAACCCCATTCATTAGGTTCAATTACATGCTCCTTATCATCTACTATCAATTTGCCTGTAAGAAGAAATTTAAATAATGATTGTGCATCTGAATAAGTACCAAAAGTCATAATTGACTTTGGAAAAGATAACTTATCAGCATTATCAATCAACATTCTAAGCATTAAACCACCTCCATAGCTAATTCCTGTCATAATTATTTTTTCAGGTTTAACCATTTCGTTATTGACAAGCCATCTATAAAAAGATAAAAACCAATCAATATTTTCTTCTGTTACTTCTAATTTCTTTAAAGGAGGAATTCTAGGGATATAAACTTTAAAACCATTTTTAGCTAAGATGTGACCAAGCATTAACATTTTAGGATGCTCTTCTGCAAAAGGAGAAGCTCCTGGATAGAGTATAAAGACTTTATTAGTTTTTTTATTAGAAGTTATAACTTTAACAGGTGTGTTTCTACCAGATAAGCCATGATAGCTTGAATTATATATTTTCAATGAAGAATATTTATTAATGTCATATCTAATAAGAGCAGATATAACCTTCACAGCTTTATAATATGATTGAATGTTAGACAAAATATTTTATTTTAATAAGATTTGTATTTAATTATCATGATAGAATTTACTATAACTTAATTTAAGAACTATTAAATTGTCATAAAAAAAAAATCTATGATGTTTACAGAATGTTTGTTTAGATTAAAATCACTATATAACTACAGATTGTGTTTATTTTATTTTAAACATCAATATATAGTGTTAAAGTATTACTTTAAATAATTGTTGACTTGAATTATTAATCTTTCATAAGTTCAATTATATGAATAGCAGCAGTATTATATAGTATTTGTCTGTTATTGAAGATTTAAGGCTAATAGGTGCGATCCTACACCTCTAAAAAAGGATTACATTCTCAAATTAATTTTTTTGAGAACCAAACAAAAACAATAAGGAGAAACACAATGAAAAACGCAGCAGCAATGATTAATGATGCAGCAGGTGCACTGGTAAGTTTAATTAAGGGCTTAATAGTAGCGTCTGTATTTGCTGGAATACTCTTCACTCTACCAGGTGGCTGGGGAAATCCTATTGGTGGGATTGTAAACCTAGTTAACGCATTCATGGGTGGTGGACTAGCAGGATTGCTTGCCCTTCTTGTATTTGCTTCATTTATAAAATAAAACACCTATATGGGGAGAATCTGATGGTTCTCCCCATTCGTAATATCATTAATATAAGGAGATTCGAATGAAGCAAATTATATCCTCAGTAAATGGGTGGGTCACTGAAATAACTCAGTTTTTGCAAGGCTTAATTGTTCTTGGAGTTGTTGTTGGTATCCTTTTCAATGATTATTTTGGTGTCATTGGAGGAATCGGCAACCTAATGGGACAAATTGGAGAAAACGGTCTTGCTGGTTTAGTGGCCTTAGTGCTTGTTGTACTTTGGTATAAAAAATAAACGCATTGAATATTAACTTCTTATAATTATAAGTCGTTAATCAGGATCTCGTCGGATAAGAAGAGCCCCTTTCAGGGGCTTTTCTAATTTATCTAACTGGTATTAAATGACCTAAAATATAACCAAGAACTATTCCAAATAATAATACCATAGTTACTAATCTATGGTTTAATATTTCTTTACGATAACCTTTTTTGATTGCATAAAATGAAGTAAAATAACCCATTAGGTTTACAAACCAAAAAAATGGAATAGATAATATTTGAACAATAAATGGACCTATTAATGGAATTAATCCAATTAGGGCTATTAATCCTGCATATATATTTGTTATAAAACCTAAGATTATAGTTATTATAGCTATAGCACGAACGTCTAAATTAAACTTCAGCATTATATATACAAATATACTAATAACAATTATTGTTAAAATTGTTTTAGGATGTTTTTTTATATTTTTAAATAAATTCATAAAATTAATAATTTAGTCTCCCTCTCCAACTTAGTTTATTATACAGTAAGCTAGTTGAACCTATAATAACTACAAAAAATATATGAAAAATTGACCAAATAATAAAATCAATAGGCCTTATTCTTTTATTAAAACATACAGTTGCAGTGATATATAGAATAAATTCAATAAAAATATGAATAATTAATAAATAAAGTACTATACTAAAAAAATAATTATTAAAAATTCCTATAAGAAGCATAATAGATAGTAATAAAGCATGAAAATATGTCGTTATCATTGATAAAAAAAACATAGGGTTAAATTTCCACATAATTTTAGCATCCCCAGCCCACCTTAATCTTTGTTTAAACAAAGATTTAATATTTTTTTCTTGTCTTGCTCTGGTCCGTGATTTAATACTATCTAGAAAAACAATTTTTGAATCACTACTTTTCCTACATAATTGTAAGAATACAGAATCATCCCCTTGTAAATATTTTGATATTTTAGAAAATCCACCTATAGAATTATACAAACTTTTTCTATATGCCTGGTTTTGACCAGAACTTGCCCAAGGAGTGCCCCAGTTAGCAGTTCCACGTGCAGCAATCATTAACATTAAAAAATCTAACGACTGAAATTTTGTTACTAAATTATTCCCTCTATCTACTCCAGAAAATCCAATTATATACTTAATTTTACTATCAAAGAATTTTGCCATTTCACTTACCCAATCAGGACTTAATTGACAATCCACATCCGTAAATAGAAGCCATTCATTTTTAGCTCGCTTAATACCAGCATCTAATGCACGTTTTTTATATTTTAAATTTGGATCTCCATTATTTGAAGATTCTAAAATAAATCTATTATCTAAATTAGATTTTTGAGTAATAATTTCTCTGGTAGCATCATCTGAATCATCATCAACTAAAATAAATTCTATATCTCCAGAATAATTTTGCTTAGATAAATCAGAAATTAAACCAGGAAGCGAGTTTTCTCCATTTCTAATTGCAACTATCACTGAAATATAAGGACTTAGCGTACTTATTGTACTTTTTGAATTTAAAAAATTACCTATGGTAAACCATAATAACATTATAGTATATAATGATGTTGAACAAAATAAAAGGACACTCAAAAAGAGCATTTATTAAAATAATTTAAAAGCTTTAATTTTAGTTTTTATTAACAGACTCCATAAAATTATTTTCACACATCCATTCATCATCAACAAATTTTGACAAATAATTTCTTATTGAATCAGGCAATATCACCAAACATTTTTCACCTTTATTAAGATTTTTGGCACTTTGAGTTGCAGCCCAAACAGCACCTCCACAAGATCCTCCTACTAGCAGCCCTTCTTCTTTAATCAATCTTCTAGCCATTTGAAATGATTCTAAATCAGGTAATTTAATATATTCATCAATTAAATCGTTCTTTAATACATCAGGAAAAAAATCATAACCAATTCCCTCAACATGATATGAAAATATTTCATCACCCCCTCCTAATATTGAACCATATGGGTCAACACCAATAATTTTTATATTAGGACGAACTTCCTTTAAACGCTTAGCAAGGCCCGATATTGTACCTCCTGTCCCAACTCCTGCAACCACCATTTTTAAAGAATCATCAAAATCTGCTAAAATTTCTTCTGCAGTGCCTTCATAATGAGCCTCTGGGTTTGCTGGGTTTGCATATTGATCTAAAATATGTGAATTTGGTATTTCTTTTTGCATTTTCTTTGCAATGCCTATATGACTTTCAGGAGAGTCCCACGCTGCTTCCGTTGGAGTCCTAACAATTTGTGCCCCTAGAGCCTTTAAAACAACTTCTTTCTCCTTACTCATTTTTTCAGGCATAGTTATAATCATTTTATAACCTTTGACCGCTGCTACTAAGGCCATACCTATACCTGTATTACCCGATGTAGGTTCAATTAAAGTATCTCCCGGCTTTATTTTTCCTTCTAATTCAGCTTTTTCAATCATATTTTTTCCAATACGATCTTTAACAGAACCCCCAGCATTAAAATATTCACACTTCCCATATAAATCACACTCTAAATCGGAACCAACATGATTAAGTTTTACTACAGGTGTATTGCCAATTGCACTTAAAATATTATCTAAAATCATTTTAACCTCTTTTATTAGAATAAATTCCTATTCTGTTATATATGTTAATAATTTGGTGTTAAATTTAGCTTATACAATTTGGAATAGTGAAAATATATTAAGTATTTTTATTGTTCAATAATATTTTTATTAAATAGTTAAATTTAAAGGTAACATTATGATTGGAAAAAAAATAGCCGTTCTAGGTTGTGGGAATATTGGAACTGCAATTGTAAAAGGTCTCATAAAAGCAAAAGTAAAAGCAGCTAATATTAATATCACAAGACGAAAAAAAGACTCACTTAATGATTTAAAGGCAACAGGATGTATTGTTACTAATAATCAAAAAGCCGTTATAGAATCAAATATTATAATCTTAGCTGTCGGTCCTAGCCAAATATTAGAATTACTCAATGAAATCTCACCTCATATCGATAAGAAACATTTAATTATTTCTATTGTAGCTGGTATTTCTATTTCAAAAATACAAACTAGAGTAAATCATCAAATACCAATAATTAGGGCTATGCCAAATACCGCAGCATCTCTAGGCGAATCAATGACTTGCCTCGCATCAAAAAATAAATTTAACAAAGAACTTCAAGTCGCTAAAAATCTTTTTGATAAAATAGGTACTACATTAATTATTGATGAAACAAAAATGTCTTCAGCTACAGCCTTATGCGCATGTGGAATTGCATTTTTTCTTAGAGCCATCCGTGCTTCTTCTCAAGGTGGGATTGAAATTGGATTTCATTCTGATGAGGCCTTTACAATTGCATCACAAACAGCGCGAGGAGCTGCAACTTTACTACTAGATGATTCAACACATCCTGAACAAGAAATTGACAAAGTAACAACTCCTATGGGAGCAACTATATCAGGTTTAAATGAAATGGAGCATCAAGGATTTAGTTCAGCAATGATAAAAGGAATAACTGTATCAACTAATAAAATAACTAAACTATTTGAGGAAAATTAATTTTTATAATTCTATTAATTCATACATTTAGCATATTCAAGTAACGATATGTTACAAGGCTTGATAGCAAATCATCCTTCTTCGTATTATTGTCTATCTAGCATTTATTTAAATTTATTAATTGGAGATAATTATGAAATCTATGATAAAACTGTATTTTATTTTATTATTTACTACCTACTCATTTTCCCAAATTCAATATGGTGGCCAACCTAGTTACTCATTAGAAAATCATAAAATAAATTTTGTTTCTATAGATAAATCTAATATAATTAATAATGAACTCCACCCTATGGTGCTCAAATATGCTGATGAATATAAAGTAGATATTAATCTTATTGATGATGCTAATAAAATAACTAAAACAAATAATACTCTTTTTTATTTAGGTATTTATTCTGAAAACGCAAAGGCAATAGCTTGTTCATTTGATAAATTTAATCTAACAGAAAATAGTAAAATGTTTATTTATAATGAAGACAGGTCCATGTTTATTGGTGCTTTTAATTCAAAAAATAATAATCCTTCTGGTACTTTATCAACAGCAGTAGTAAAAGGTGATAAAATTATAATTGAATTATCTATTCCTAATGATGAAATTAAGGATGTTAAACTACATTTAAGTTCTATTTCACATGATTTTTTAGATTTAATGAATTTCCATAATACCAGAGACACAGATAGAGTTGACTGTAATGATAATGTTGCTTGTTCATCAGCGAATAATTGGGGAGACCAAGTTGATGCCGTTGTTTTAGTAAGTAGTAATGGTGGAGTTTGTTCTGCTGCACTTGTTAATAATACGGCGCAAGACCTAACTCCATATATACTATATGCAGCTCATTGTAACGGAGGTGGTAGCAGTACTGTTTATTTTAACTATCAGGCTAATTCATGCAGTGGAAATAACCCCGGAAATTATAATACGATGAGTGGAACGCAAAACTTAGCAATAGGTAATTTTAATAATAATGACTATGCTCTAATCAGATTATATAATAATGTACCAAGTTCATATAATCCATATTATGCTGGCTGGAATCGATCTACAAGTAACCCCGGTAATAATGTGGTTGGGATACACCATGCAGATGGTGATATTAAAAAAATATCTTATGATGCATATGGAATGAGTAGCAATGGTAATGTCTGGGAATTTGGATATAGTAATGGTAGAGTAATACCAGGCTCTTCAGGTTCTCCATTTTTTGATAGTAATAAGCAAATTCGTGGAATGGCTAGCTATATTTATACAAATTATTGCTCCCCAGCTCCAGATTGTTATTGTTCTCAAAATTATTACCACGGATATGCAAAATTTTCCAGTGCTTGGAGCTATATCGATGATTATTTAGATCCAATTAATTCAAATGTATATTCATTGGATGGAACGCGAGATGGTGCTACAATTGTCTATGGGTGCACCGATAATAGTGCATGTAACTATGATCCAAATGCTACTAATAATGATGGTAGCTGTGAGTATGCTCAAGGTTCATGTAATTGTAATGGCGATCCAACAGGTAATTATTGTGATTGCAATTATAACTATAATGATGAGTGTGGTGTATGCGATGGTGATGGAAGTAGCTGCGCAGGTTCTGTTGAACTCAGTTTTGGCTCTATAGATGGTAATAATGGGACTGCAGAAATAATTATGCAAAATGATGTTTCTATTGCAGGATTTCAATTTGTAATTAGTAATTCTCCAGACTATCTTGATCTAGTAAATGTTGGTGGTGGCAGCTCAAGCAATTATTTTTTTACAGTTTCAAGTTCAGAAAATGGATCTATTGTTGGATTTTCACTTTCTGGAAATAGTATACCTGCAGGGCAAGGTGCCTTGTTGACAGCATTTTTTGATACTAATCTATCAGATGCCCTAACAGTTGATTTATGCTTAAATGATCCTGTTTTTTCCGATGATGAAGCTAGTGGAGTCCCTGTTACTTTGGGATCGTGTAAAGAAATGAATTTTACTAATAATCTTTATGGAGATATCAATGGAGATGATATTGTAAACATTCTAGACGTTGTACTTCTAGTTAACATGGTTTTGGGTATATCAGATTCAACATTAGCATCAGATTTAAATAATGATACTATTACTAATATACTTGATGTAGTTATTTTAGTTAATATTATTTTAACAAATTAATAATTTCATAGATTCAAAAATCTTCTTAAAAGTAACTATTTTTACAGTGATTGTGATATATCCCATATATTCGTATAATTAATTAGATTTATTTTACTATATATTATCTATACTTGAGGTCTTTTATGAAAAAAATTAAATCATTTCCTATAATTATTCTATTTTCTGGATTATTTGCAGTTATTAATACATTTGAAAATTCTTATACTAGAAAAAATAATATTGATACCCCTTTTGATTCAGCTGAAATGCCTGTAATAGATGTTAATGAATTAATTATACAAGATCAAAACAATAGCGGTCCTGGTGTTCCTATGCGTTTTTCATATGCTTTTGAAGTTAATTTAAATATGGGTAATTCTGGTACCTGGCATACTTTAGATGATGGCTCACTAGTATGGAAACTTGGTATTAAGTCCGAAGATGCTTTTGGTATTAAAGTATTATTTGACTCATTTTATCTACCAGATGATGCTGAATTATATATTTTTAGTAATGAGGATGATATGAGTATAGGACCCTATACTTCAAAACAAAATAATATAGAAGAAACATTTGGAATTCCATTAGTTAAATCAGATCATATTGTTATTGAATATTACCAGCCAAAAAAATCTTCTAATTCCCCTAAATTAAGCATTAATAAAGTTTTTCATGCATATAAAGATATTCATAATTTTTATGGAGAACGAGATAATCGAGACTGTGGAGATAACGTAGAATGTTCTAATGCAAGCTCCTGGGAAGATCAAATAAACTCTGTAATTTATTTAGAAATGGGACAATATATATGCTCCGCAGCTTTAATAAATAACACTAATCAAGATAAAAAACCTTATGTATTAACTGCATATCATTGCGTTGAAGGTGAAGGCAATCTTGGTCAGCAAAATTGGTTTACTTTCTATTTTAACCATCAAAGTTCATCTTGTAATGGTAGCTCTGGCTACTATGGACAATCTGAGACAGGTTCTTATATACGCTCCTGGGGTAATATGAATAGTTCTGACTTTGCCCTATTAGAAATGAACGATGATCCTGCATCTTGGTGGAATCCTTATTTTGCAGGTTGGTCAAGGTACTCTTCCCAAACATTAGGCGCAGGCATTCATCATCCAGGAGGGCAACCTAAAAAAATAAACTTTGATAATGATACTGCATCAAATTGTGGATGGTATACTAACAATACTCATTATTGTCTAAACTGGGATCAAGGAGGGACAGCAGGAGGATCATCTGGCTCTCCATTATTTAATTCATCTAAATTAATAGTAGGACAACTCTCTGGAGGTAGTGGAGCAGAATGTAGTGGTAGTGGCACTGATTACTATGGAAAATTTACACATTCCTGGTCTAATAATAGTAGCTCTAGTTATAATCTTAAATATTGGCTAGATCCAAATAATAGCGGAGTTTTTACATTACAAGGGACCTATGATGGTACTACAATTGTTTATGGCTGTACTGATAATAGTGCATGTAACTATGACCCAAATGCAACCAATAATGATGGTAGCTGTGAGTATGCCCAGGGTTCATGTAATTGCAATGGTATTCCAACAGGGAATTATTGTGATTGTAATTATAATTATGATGATGAATGTGGTGTATGTGATGGTGATGGAAGTAGCTGTGCAAGTTCAGTTGATTTAAGTTTTTATAATGTTAATCAAAATTCTGGAACTGTCGATATAATTATGGGAAATGATACTCCTATTGCAGGATTCCAATTTATAATTACCAATACACCTAACTATCTTGACTTAGTAGATGTTAGTGGTGGCAGCGCTAGTAATTATAATTTTACTGTTTCTAGCTCAGAAAATGGATCTATTGTAGGGTTTTCATTAACTGGAACTAGTATTCCTGAAGGTCAAGGGCCTCTTCTAACGGCAACTTTTGATACTGATTTACCAGGTACTTTTATGGTAAATTTATGCTTAGAGGACCCTGTATTTTCTGATACAAATGCAAATGGAGTTCCTGTTACTTTGGGATCATGTGTTGACATGAATTTTACAAGTTCCGTTTATGGAGATATCAATGGAGATGATATTGTAAATGTTTTAGATGTTGTGCTCTTAGTTAATATGGTGCTTGGTTTATCAGACCCAACAATAGCATCAGATTTAAATAATGATGCTCTGACTAATGTTTTAGATGTTGTTATTCTAGTTAATCTTATTTTAACTGATTAAACTATCTACAAAATTTTTTTTAAAGCATCCATCAATTTCTGGATGCTTTGATGTTTTGCAGTCTCTCCCATAAGACCTATTCTCCAAATTTTCCCAGAAAGATGTCCTAAACCTCCTCCTATTTCAATAGAGAAATCCTCTAAAAGTTTTTTCCTGATTTCAATATCATTTATACCTTTTGGTACTCTGACAACATTCAACATAGGAAGCGAACATGATTTCTCTACAAATAATTCTAAACCAATTGATTCTAGCTCCGATATTAATAATTTATGCATTTCAAAATGTCGATTTATAACTTGATCTAAACCCTCATCTAATATATCATAGCAGGCTTGGTATAATCCATAGAGCATATTAATAGGAGCGGTATGATGATAAACTCGTTCTTTACCAGACCAATATTGAGTTAACATACTTATATCTAAATACCAGTTAGGTACTTTTATTTTACGATCGGATATCTTTTTCAAAGCTTGGTTAGAGAATGAAACTGGAGATAGACCTGGTGGACATGAAATACATTTTTGTGTTCCACTATATAGCGCATCAATATTCCACTTATCCATTTTTAATTCTATACCACCCAAACTAGTTACACAATCAACTAAATATAAAGCGCCATTATCTTTTACTAACTTTCCAATTTCAGAGATGGGATTACATACACCCGTTGAAGTTTCAGCATGTACTATTGCAACTAAATCATAACTGTTTTTAACAAAATGTTCTTTTACAGCATCAACATTAACAGGCGCTCCCCATTCAAAATTGATTGTATTTACCGATGCTTGTAACCGTTGAGCTATATCCTCCATTCTACCCCCAAAAACACCATTGCTAAGTATTAATACTTTATCATTAGGCTCAATTAAATTAACAAAACAAGCTTCCATACCCGCGGAACCAGTTGCTGAAACAGGTATTGTTAACATGTTTTTTGTTTGCATTAATTTTCTTAAAAAAGATGAAATATCATTCATTAAAGCTATAAACTGGGGGTCTAAATGACCAATTGTTGGTCTAGAAAGTGCTTTATAAACTGAATCAGACACACATGATGGACCTGGCCCCATCAATAATGGTTTAGTAAGTGAATTTAATTTATTTTTTATCATTTTACTTTCTTCTATATATATAATTATATCATAATTTAAGGCCATTAATAGATTATCATATTACAAGTGTTTATTTTTTATAAATTATATAATGGATAAGTTTAATAATAAAGTACAAATTTTCACCGATGGTGCCTGCAAAGGGAACCCTGGTCCAGGAGGCTGGGGAGCAATTTTAATCTACGGTGAACATACTAAGGAATTAAAAGGCTATTCTCCAAAATCAACAAATAATATTATGGAACTAACAGCTGTAATTGAAGCCCTAAAGGATCTAAGCCGCCCTTGCAGTATAATTCTTACAACCGATTCAAACTATGTTAAAGATGGAATAACAAAATGGATACATAACTGGAAAAAAAAAGGGTGGAAAACTTCTAACAAAAAAGATGTTAAAAATAAAGAACTATGGCAAAAATTAGATCATGAATCTAGCCGACATAAAATTATATGGGAATGGGTAAAAGGACACAGTGGCCATATTGAAAATGAAAGAGCTGATACTCTTGCCAATCAAGCAATAGAGGAAAATCATTAGCATAAATAATATATTATCTATTTTTCTCATTACTATAAGTCTCCTAAATTCATATATGAATTCAACTAAATAACCTATTATGAAAAAAGAAAAATTATCATATAGCAAATACTTAAAATTAGATAGTCTTCTTACTTCGCAGCACCCAAAGTCAAAAGAGGAAGGTAAAGAAGTGCATGATGAAATGCTCTTTATCGTTATTCATCAAGCTTATGAACTTTGGTTCAAACAAATCCAACATGATTTAGATTCTGTAATAAAAATGTTTAAAGGCAACTATGTTCAAGAAGAAAATATAGGTACAGTTGTTGCTCGATTAGATAGAATTATTGAAATTCAAAAACTTCTTATCAATCAAGTGGGTATACTAGAAACTATGACCCCTATGGATTTCCTTGAATTTAGAGATTTGATTAACCCAGCATCTGGTTTTCAGTCTTTTCAATTTAGGGAAATTGAAAATAAACTAGGTATGCTTCCATCTAAACGGGTAAAATTTGGTAAGCAGCGTTATGATGAATATTTAGATGGTGATGAAAGAAAAAATGTACTTACTTCAGAAAAAGAACTTTCTTTATTTGAGTTACTAGAAAAATGGCTTGAAAGAACACCCTTTTTACAATTTGAAGGATTTAATTTTTGGGATTCATATCAAATTTCAGTTGAAAAAATGATTTCTGATGATATGTCAAGAATTAAATCAAATAAAAATCTTGATAGTTCAGCAAAAGACCTAAGCTTACAAAATTATGAAAATATCAAAAAAACATATGAAGCATTATTTAATGAAAAACAATACTTAAAGCTTATTAAAAAAGGTCATCGAAGATTATCACAAAAAGCTACACTTGGAGCATTATTTATTCAACTATATAGAGATGAACCTATACTTCAACTGCCACATCAGTTACTCACTCAACTTATAGACATTGATAGCCTACTAACATCGTGGAGATATCGTCATACACTACTTGTTTTTCGCATGATTGGAGTCAAAATAGGAACTGGAGGATCTGCTGGACATGGATATTTAAAAAAAACTGCTGAGAAACATACTATTTTTAGAGATATTGCTAATTTATCAACCTATATTATACCAAGAACATCATTACCCAAGCTCCCAAAAGAATTAAAAAAAGAATTAGGATTTTATTATACATATGAAAAATAACACAAATTTATCTTTTCAAAACTATAACGCATTAGTATGTGGTAGTACATCAGGAATAGGTGAATCAACAGCTCAAGAACTTTCTAAATTAGGTGCAAACGTAACTCTATTTGCAAGAAATAAAAATAAATTAGAGGCCACTCTTAAAAAACTTTCACATCAAAATGGTCAAAATCACACAATCTTAACTGCAGACTTCAACGATCCAGCACAAGTCAAAAAAGTAATAAAAAATTATATAAATGAAGAAAATAAATTTGAAATCTTAATTAATAATTCAGGAGGGCCTAAAGGAGGTCCTATCGAAAAAGCCGATATATCTGAATTTTTAGAAGCTTTTAATCGACATTTAATCTGTAATCATATTATAACTCAAGCCCTTCTACCAAACATGAAACAATCCAAGTATGGACGGATTATTAATATCATATCTACTTCAGTGAAACAACCTATTCCAGGACTCGGAGTTTCAAATACTATTCGTGGTGCTGTAGCATCATGGGCCAAAACTCTTTCTTTTGAAGTCGCCCAATATGGTATAACTGTAAATAATATACTGCCTGGCTTTACTGATACAGAGAGATTAACTTCATTAATTGAAGCTAAATCAACTATACAAAATAAATCAAACAAAGAAATTGCACAAAATATGAAAAAAATGATACCAACAGGAAGATTTGGTGATCCCCAAGAAACTGCCCGAGCTATTACTTTTTTAGCTTCTGCTAATGCAGGTTATATTAATGGTGTAAGCTTGGCAGTTGATGGCGGAAGGCTAAGCTCATTATAATGGAAAAAATAAAAAATTTTATTAATGGTGAACTTATTGAGCCTAACTCTAAAGAATACTTTGATAATTTTTCTCCAGTGACTGGCGAGGTATATTCACAAGTTCCAAACAGTGATATAAAGGATATAAACCTTGCTGTAAATGCAGCTAAAAAAGCTTTTCAATCTTGGAGTAAATTATCTAAACAAGAGCGTTATAATCATATTATGCATTTAGCAAGTGTGATAGAAGAATATTTTGAAGAACTAGTAAAAGCTGAAAGTATAGATAATGGAAAGCCTGAATGGTTAGCTAGAGCTGTTGATATTCCTAGAGCATCTGAAAATTTTAAATTTTTTGCTACTGCCTCCTTGCATTTTAATTCTGAAATAAATGAAATGGATGGTAAGGCTATAAACTATACTTTGAAACAACCTATAGGGATTGCGGGCTGTATTTCACCATGGAATCTTCCAATTTATTTGTTAACTTGGAAAATTGCACCAGCCATTGCTGCTGGAAATACAGTAATTGCAAAGCCTTCAGAATTAACTCCTATGACTGCTTATATTTTTAGTAAAATATGTCAAAAAGCTAAATTCCCAAAAGGTGTAATAAATATAGTGCATGGATATGGAGATAAGGTTGGACATGCATTAACCTCTCATTCAGAAGTCCCAATTATTTCATTTACAGGAGGCACCGCAACAGGCAAAAAAATTGCATCTGTTGTTGCGCCTATGTTTAAAAAACTATCCTTAGAACTAGGAGGAAAAAATCCTAATATTATTTTTGCAGATGCAAATTTTAATAATGCTGTTAAAATGTCTGTTAAAGCAGCATTTACTAACCAAGGGCAAATTTGTCTTTGTGGTTCAAGATTATTTGTTCACGAATCAATTTATGATAAATTTAAAGCAGCAGTAGTTAAAGAAACTTTAAATTTAAAAATAGGTGACCCAACAGATGATCAAAATAGTTTAGGTGCTGTAGTCTCTAAAGAACATATGAAAAAAATTCTTTATTGTATTAATAGAGCTAAAGATGAAGGTGGGGAAATTTTAACTGGTGGGAAACAATTAATTTTAAAAGGTAGGCTTAAAAAAGGCTATTATATTGAACCAACTATTATTGATGGCCTTACCGCAGACTGTAAAACTAATCATGAAGAAATATTTGGCCCTGTTGTTTCTATGATTCCCTTTAAATCAGAAGAAGAAGTTATAAAAATGTCAAATTCAACTTCTTATGGCTTATCAGCAAGCTTATTTACAGAAAACTTAAGTAGAGCCCATAGAATATCTGCAGCTCTTGATTCTGGTGCAATATGGGTAAATACATGGATGTTAAGAGATTTAAGAATTCCATTTGGAGGGATGAAAAATTCTGGAATAGGAAGAGAAGGAGGATTTAAATCACTTGATTTTTTTACTGAAACAAAAAATGTTTGTGTTAAAATATGAAAATAATTAAAAGTAAAAATGCACCTGAGGCTGTAGGCCTATACCCCCATGCAAGAAAGGTTGGTAATTTGCTTTTTTTATCAGGAATTGGGCCTAGAGAAAAAGGGAAAAAAAATATTCCTGGTGTTCAATTAAATAATAATGGTGAAATTATTTCATATGATATCGAAGCCCAATGTCACTCTGTTTTTAAAAATATTCGAACGGTATTAGAAGATTCTGGAGCATCTTGGGATAGCCTGGTGGATGTGACTGTTTTCCTAACAAATATGAAAGACGATTTCAAAGCTTATAACAAAATTTATTCAGAATATTTTAAAACTAATCAACCCTGCAGAACAACAGTAGAGATTCTATCTTTACCAACACCAATAGCTATAGAATTAAAATGTATAGCAATAATATAATTAAAAAAGAGTATTTAATATGATACCTCCAATTAATTTTAAAAAATGGATTGATGATAATAGAAAGCTTTTAAAACCTCCTGTTGGCAACCAAGTAATATATAAAGATACTGACTTTATTATTATGGTTGTTGGAGGACCAAATATCCGAAAAGATTATCATGTTAATAAAGGTGAAGAATTTTTTTATCAAATAGAAGGTGATATGATTTTACGCATAAGAGAAAAAGGTAAACCTAAAGATATTAATATTAAGGAGGGAGAGATTTTTCTTCTTTCTCCAAACATTCCACATTCACCGCAGAGATTTAAAAATACAGTTGGTCTAGTAATAGAAAAAAAACGTCAAATTAATGAGTTAGATGGCTTCCAATGGTACTGTGATAATTGTCATGCAGTTTTATATAATAAAAATATTAAACTTACAGATATAGTTAAACAATTACCTCCATTATTCGATGCATTTTGGAATGACGAGATTGCAAGAACATGTAAACATTGCAGCTCATATTTAGAGAGAGTATAATTTTGTTAAAAATTGATATTCATACCCATATTCTTGCAGAAAATCTTAATACTATAACTAATCAATTTTCTGATCCACGGTTTCTTTCAATTAAATCTATTGATTCAACTTCTGCAATACTTTTTAAGGATAATAAAAAATTTAGAACTGTTAATTGTAACTGCTGGAACCATCGTGTAAGAATTAAAGATTGCAATACAGCCAAAGTTGATATTCAAGTTTTATCAACGCTACCAGCTCTTTTTTCGTATTGGGCAGAAGATCAAGAATGCTTATTATTAAGTGAATTTTTAAATAACCATATTCAAGGTGTTGTTAATGAATCACCAAATAATTTTATTGGTTTAGGTACCATTCCAATGCAAAATGCAGACTTGGCGATTAAGGAAATGGATAGATGTATTAATGATCTAAATTTTCCTGGTATACAAATAGGTTCAAATATAAATGAAAAAAATCTTTCTAATAAAGAATTTCATCCTATTTTTGAACATGCTGAAAAAATAAATTGCTCTATTTTTATTCATCCTTGGGAAATGATGGGACAAAACAATATGAAAAAATATTGGTTACCTTGGTTGGTTGGGATGCCCGCAGAAACTTCAAGGGCGGCAGCTTCAATCATTCTAGGTGGTATTCTAGAAAAATTTCCTAACCTAAAAATTGCTTTTGCACATGGTGGAGGAAGTTTCCCATTTAACATAGGTAGAATTGATCATGGATTTAATGTTAGACCCGATCTTTGCGCAATTGACAATAACATTCTACCTTCTAATTATCTCAATAATTTTTATGTTGATTCATTAGTTCACGATAAAGAAACATTATCTTTTTTAATAAATAAAGTTGGATATAAAAAAATAGCATTAGGTAGCGATTATCCATTTCCATTAGGAGAAAACAAACCTGGTGAGCTTATTGAAAAGATGGATATTGCAAAATATATCAAAGAGCGTATGCTCGGAGGAACTGCTCTAGAATGGTTAGGGCTAACAAAGGATGATATCAATAAATAATAAATCTCAACTTTTTTTAGAGGCATGTAAAAAGGATGAAAATGACCAATTAAATCATTTTAAAGATAAATTTCATATTCCTAGATTTAAGAAAAAAAAGAACTATATTTATTTTGCTGGCAATTCTCTTGGTCTTCAACCTAAAAACGCTGAAAAATATATTCTAGAAGAATTAAACGAATGGAAAACTTTAGGCGTTGAAGGTCATTTAGAGTCTAATAGGCCTTGGCTATCTTACCATGAACAACTAACCCCCTTTTCAGCTGAAATAGTAGGCGCATTAAATAAAGAAGTTGTGGTCATGAATTCACTTACAGTGAACCTGCATTTATTAATGATTTCCTTCTATCAACCTAAAGGTAAGAGAAAAAAAATACTTATAGAAAAACAAGCCTTCCCATCAGATCGATATGCAGTTCAATCACAATTAAAATCTAAAGGAAATCATCCAATTGATGATTTGCTTTTATTAGATCCTGATGAATCAAACACTGTTCCAATGAATCAAATCACTAATTGTCTTGAAAAGTATGGCGAAGAAATAGCTCTGATTCTATTAGGTGGAGTTAACTATTATACAGGTCAAGTATTTGATATATACAAAATAACTAAAATGGCTCATAATTATGGGTGTTTGGTTGGTATCGACTTAGCACATGCTGCAGGGAATATAGATTTACATTTACATGATTGGAATGTTGATTTTGCATCATGGTGCGGATATAAATATTTAAATGGAGGGCCTGGCGCACCATCAGGTGTTTTTGTTCATGAAAAACATTTAGAAAGAAAAGATATTATACGGCTTGAGGGATGGTGGGGACATAATAAATCTAATAGATTTAATATGCCTAATAAATTTGATCCTATAAAATCTGTTGAAGCATGGCAGCTTTCCAATCCACCAATTTTAGCAATGGCGCCATTACTTGCAAGTTTAACTATCTTTCATGAAGCCGGTATAAAAAATTTAAGAAAAAAAAGTGAAGAGCTAACTTCATTTTTAGAGTTTTTAATCCAAAATGAAATGGAAAATAAAGTTGAAATTATTACTCCTTCTAAAATTAATAAAAGAGGATGCCAATTATCTCTTCGACTATTAAACTGCACAAACAATATAATTGCCATACTTAGGGATAAAGGAATAATATGTGATTGGAGAGAACCAGATGTGCTTAGAATAGCTCCAGTCCCTCTATATAATTCATTTCTAGACTGCTATCAATTTGTACAAATTCTAAAAACAATTTGAAATCAGATAACAAAATTATTATTGGTTCAGGTTTAGCAGGACCATTGTTAGCTATATATTTAGGTTTAAGAGATTATAATGTTAAACTATATGAAAAACGCTTGGACCTCAGAAAAAATAATATTTCTGCTGGAAGATCAATTAATTTGGCACTATCTCATAGAGGAATAAAAGCATTAAAGGCTGCTAAAGTTTTTGAACAAATTGAACCTTTACTTATTCCAATGAAAGGTAGAATGATCCATTTATTAAAAGGTGAACTTGATTATCAGCCTTATAGTTCCAAAACAAATGATTGTATCAATTCTGTATCTAGATCAGCTTTAAATAATATTCTAATGACAAAAGCTGAATCTTTTGACCAAATTGAAATTTTGTTTAATCATACTCTATTAAAAATTGATGGAAATAAACATAAGCTAGTTTTTACAAATGGTAAAAAAATCCCTTTAACTAAACATATCTTTGGAGCAGATGGATTAAATTCTAACCTACGTAAATATATTGATACAAATTCATTAGAAAAATCTTATATAGAACCTCTAGGTCACGTATATAAAGAATTAAATATCCCCCCAGATAAAAAAGGTGATTTTCAACTTGATCCTAATGCATTACATATTTGGCCAAGAGAAAATTTTATGCTAATAGCACTTCCAAATACAAATAAATCTTTTACATGCACATTATTTATATCTAAAAAAGGTCGAAATAGTATTGAAAGTTTATCTTCTCCTAATTTAGTTTTAGATTTCTTTGAAAAATATTTTAAAGATATTTTACCCTTATTAGAAAATTTTCCTGAGGTTTTTTTTAGTAATCCAACCGGCGATTTAGGAACAGTGTATTCAGAAAACTGGCATTATAATAATCAATATTGTTTAATTGGTGATTCAGCTCATGCTATAGTTCCCTTTTTTGGTCAAGGAATGAATGCCTCATTTGAAGATTGTGAAATATTTATTAATTGCCTAGATCAGAACCATAATCAATGGGATAATATATTTAATAAATATGAATCTCTACATAAAGTTGATGGTTTTGCAATAGCTAAAATGGCTTTAGAGAATTATATAGAAATGCGAGACTTAGTTATAAAAAAAGACTTTATTAAAAATAAACAGCTTGCAAATATTCTTTGGGAGAAATTCCCAAATAAATTTATTCCTAGATATAATATGGTAAGTTTTACCTCAATTCCATATTCAGAAGTCTATAAAAGAGGAAAAATACAAGATAGAATAATTAAACAATTAAACTTAGATAATCCTAATATGGAACTCGCAGAAAAATTAATCAATGAAAAATTAACACCTATCATATGATGATTGAGATTACTCATAACAATTATAAGTATAAATTAAATACAAAAGACCTCATTGATATTTCTATCCCATATCAATTTAATAATAAACAGCCAAATTTTTATAATGTTAAACCAGGGACCTATTCACCTTTAACAGATGATAACATATCCTACTCAGTTAAATCGGGAGCTAGCTGTAACGTATTTGAAATTGCAATGAATATTCATTGCACTGGAACACATACTGAATTTGTAGGACATTTACTAGAGGATCCAGGTAATATTGGACAGATATTAAATGTTATTTTTATTCCCTCCCTACTAATTACTGTTCAGCCCACTCCCTTTAAAAATACACAGGATTCCTATCATTGTGATGTAGATGATAATGAATTTGTTATTGATAAAAATTTAATTGCAGCTTCAGAAGAAACTATATGCAAGCATAAACCAAAAGCTTTAATAATTAGATCTAATCCAAACTCAAAGAAAAAAAAATATTTCAATTATGAAAATAATATTCCACCATTTTTTACTAATGATGCACTTAAATATATATCTGATATGGACATTGAACATTTAATAGTAGATATACCATCAATAGATAGAATGAATGATCATGGCTTGTTAGGTAATCATAGAATATTTTGGAATAATGGTCAAAATATTAATGAAAAAGTAAATCAACACTCAAAAAAAACAATCACTGAAATGTCTTATATACCTAATAATATTAAAGATGGATTCTTTTTTTTAAACTTACAAATCCCACACTTTGTATGTGATGCCGCTCCCAGTCGTCCATTACTAATCAAAGCGACTTAAATTTTATTTGTTGTAAAATAGTTTAATTTATTTATTTCTCTAATTTCTACACTAAACTGAATAATATCCTTTTTTTCAGATATAACATTATCTTTAATAATTTGTAATAAATCATTGCCTATTAATTTTATTATTTTTGGAGAACGACCTTCTAAAATAGAAATTTCTAAATGTACAAAATTAGACGACATGCTCGAAAAATATGAGAGTGATATTGCTTTAAATTTACAATTTTCTGCTTTAATTGAGGTTTTACAAATTAAAACATCTTTTATTTTATCAAATATTCTATCAATATTTGAAAAAGCTACATCATCTGTGTATTCTAATTTTATGTGAGGCATAATATAATTTATGAATATTTTTTTAATTAAAATAAAATATTATAACAAATGGATTCTACTTTAATTTGTAAATTTTATCAATGAATTAATTTTCAATTTTCATAAAATTTTAGGAGTAATTATGCCAACATTTGATATTGTTAGTAAATATGATACACAAGAAGTAGAAAATACTATTAATATGGTAGTAAGAGATATTGCAAACCGATATGATTTTAAAGGTAGCGAAACTAATATAAATTTTAATAAAAAAGATAAATATATTAAAATCGAGTCTAATTCTGAAATGCATTTAGACTCAGTAAAAGATATGTTAGAGAAAAGAGCCGTGGGTAGGTCCCTTTCACTAAAAATTTTTAAATATAATACTTTTGAAAAAGCTGGTGGCATGCAAGTAAAGCAGAAGATTGATCTCCAAGAAGGAATCTCTCAAGAAAATGCAAAAAAAGTTAATAAATTAATTAAAGAGTCTAAGCTTAAAGTACAGTCACAGATTCAAGGTGAGCAAATTCGTGTTTCAGGTAAAAAAATTGATGATTTGCAAAGTATTATTGGATTCTTGAAAAATGAAAAACTTGATTTTCCATTACAATTTATTAATATGAAAAAATAGTTAAGGCTAAAATCTTTGAACAAAGGAATATAAATGAATAATGTAGAACTAGAATTTTGGGGTGTTCGTGGTTCAGTACCTAGTCCTGGACCAAAAACTGCTAAATATGGTGGAAATACATCATGTATCTCTATCACTGCAAATAACAAAGTATTAATATTAGATGCAGGTACTGGTATTCGTAATTTAGGAACATCACTGCTTTCTAAGCCCGAATTAGAGATTTTTGTAATTATTACCCATTCTCATTGGGACCATATCCAAGGTTTTCCATTTTTCACTCCAATATATCAACCAAATAGACCTGTGCATATGTTTCCAACCATTCATAAAAAAAATGTTGTTTTATCATCTCTAATTGATCAAATGGATGGAGCCCATTTTCCAGTTACACCAGACCAGGTACCTTCTAACTTTAATTTTATAACTGAAAATCCTCTTGATTTTCTAAAAAGTAATGGTTTCCTTATAGAACTTGTTCCAATGAACCATCCAGGGGGAGCCTTTGGATATAAAGTTACTGTTAATAATACCACTATATGCTATTTTACTGATAATGAAATAGATCCCCCGTATAAAAAATCAATTGAAATTGATGAATTAACAAAAAAATGCTGCCAAGTTGATGTATTAATTCATGATGCCCAATATACTGAAGATGATATGCCGTTAAAGCATGGATGGGGCCATTCTCTAATCAATCAAGTTACAGAACTTGGTAAGAATGCTAATGTAAAAAAGCTAGTTTACTATCATCATGATCCTGAACGAGATGATGAATCTTTAGATTATCAAGCTAAAAAAGTTACTAATGATTTAAAAAAATTAGGCAGTAGCGTTGAACCTTATTTTGCAAGAGAAGGTCTAAAAATAACTCTCTAATTAGAAATTCTTAATTAAAATAATAATTAGAATCTAAAATGACTGAAAAAAAACTAAAAAATAAATTATACGAAATTATTTTTGAATCAGATACTAAAGCAGGTAAGGCATTTGATTTAATATTGATATTTAGTATTCTTCTTAGTGTCTTAACTGTTCTGCTAGATAGTGTAGAACACTATAGTAACTTATATGGAAAAAGTATTTTTCTTTTTGAGTGGTTTTTTACAATTATATTTACAATAGAATATTTTTTACGTATCTATTGTATCAAAAAACCAATTATTTATGTTAGGAGCTTTTATGGTATTATCGATTTTTTATCAATTATTCCAACCTATATTAGTATTTTTCTACCAGCAAGTCGGTATCTTAGTGTAATAAGAATTCTACGAGTATTAAGGATCTTTAGAATTTTAAAATTAATAATGTATATTGGTGAGGCAAATCTTTTAATGCAAGCATTATATTCATCAAGAAGAAAAATTATAGTTTTTTTATTCTCAATCCTAACGATGGTAACAATTTTAGGTTCAATAATGTATCTAATTGAAGGAGAGGCTAATGGTTTTACTAGCATACCTCGTAGTATCTATTGGGCAATAGTAACTATTACTACTGTTGGATATGGTGATATATCTCCACAAACAGGACTGGGTCAAGTATTTGCATCGATAGCAATGATTTTGGGTTATGCGACTATTGCTGTTCCTACGGGTATAATTTCTGCTGAATATTCAACTATGAAAGCAAGTACAAAACAAATTATTTGTACAAAATGTAATCATAGTAATCATGAATCAGACTCTAAATACTGTAAATTATGTGGAAATCAATTATTTAAATCTTAAACTACAATAAATTAATAGCTCAATCAAATACTAAAGGTATAAAATGAATTTTAAATTAATATGTATTTTATCTCTCATTATATTAATTAATGGATGCAAGAAAACTCCTAAGTACAAAGGAGGTTGGCCAACTAATACTAAAAGTGATTATATCGAAAACCCCGGCTATAATGATGCTTGCCCTGGGCCAATAGGTTGTGAATGTAATGCAAATTCAGATTGTTTAAATGAAAATTGTATCTCTCATCCAAGAGGTAATTATTGTGCTCCAAAAAAAGGAGATATAATGCCTCGTTTTATAGCGAAAGACCAATTTGGTGAAAATGTAGATTTATACGACTTCTCAAAACAAGGTAAAATGATACTTGTGGAATTATCTACTGCTTGGTGTAGCCCTTGTAATGATCTTGCAAGTTGGATTACAAATAATGACCAAAAAATTAAAGCTAATCCTTGGTGGAACGAAAGATATTCACCTATTAGAGATATGATAAATAAAGGTGATGTTTTAATGATAAATTATTTATTTGAGGGTGATGAAAGAAAAGTTACTGCTACTCAAAATGATGTAAAATCATGGTATAATAAATATCCTGCTTCAAATATACCTATTTTATTAGATGAAAATAGAGATGTTCATAGCTGGGTTAAACCAACAGGGTTACCATGTATTTTTTTACTAGATGAAAATATGCGTTTAATAAATTTTACAAATAGAGGTTTAACAGATGCTTTTTTATATCTAACAAAACCATAATTTTTTTTAATTTAATGTTTTCAGAAAGTCTGCTAAAATCTCACTTAAAAACTAGTTTATTAGGTCATAATATAAAATATAAAAAAAAAACAGCTTCTACAAATATAGACGCAAAAAAATATTTGTATAATAAAAATTTTCATGGATCAATTTTTATTTCAGATAACCAATATAAAGGACGTGGACGAAGAGAAAATAATTGGGAATCTACGCCTAATAAAAGTTTAACTTTCTCTCTATTATTATATCCTAAAATAGAATTAGATAAAATAGGCCTAATACCTCTTATGATTGGTATTGGTATTATTAAAGGAATTTTTAAATCAACATCTATTCAAGCTGGCCTTAAATGGCCCAACGATATCATTTTAAAAAATAAAAAAATTGGTGGAATTCTTATAGAATCAAAACAAATTAACAATGATATCGGTCTAATAATTGGTATCGGATTGAATATCAATGAAAAACTTAATGATATTCCAAACTATATAATCGATAAAACAACTTCCTTGGCAATATCATCAGAATGTATATATTCAAGAGAAAAAATTCTAGCCAATATTTTAAATGAATTTGAAATGCTTTTTAATAGTAATCTAGAGTCTATTATTAATATGTGGGAAAATTTTTGTGTACATAAAAACAAAAAGGTTAACTTTCATAGTGAAAAGGAATTTCACCATGGAACTTTCAAAGGCATTTCTAAAAATGGATATGCTCAAATTGAAATTAATAATATTTTAAAGACGTTCCCAAACGGTATGATAATTTTATAATGTTATTGGCTATTGATATAGGTAATTCCAATGTAACATATGGAATATTTGATAAAAATAAGTGGATATCTTTTTACAGAATAGAATCCAATATAAATTCTGTTGAAAAATTATTACATATTAAAAAATATAATATAAAAAATATTGCTATTAGCTCAGTAGTACCTGAATTAACAAGGTTATACTCCGATTTTTTATATCAATCATATAATATAAAACCTTTAATTATTAATCATAAAAATGCAAAAATCTTATTAAATGTAGACTCTCCTAATGAAGTTGGCTCAGATAGAATTTGTAATGCTGCCGCTGCAATTAAATTATTTGATATACCAACAATTATTGGTGATATAGGGTCAGCAACTAATTATGACGTAATTGATGAGAACAAAGCATTTATAGGCGGTTCAATTGCACCAGGCTTAGAGACAGCTGCTAAACATTTATTTGAAAAAGCTGCACTTTTAGAAGAGATTGCCTTTACTGTACCAAAACTAGCAATTGGAAAGAATACAAAAACTAATCTTCAATCAGGAATTATGTTTGGAGCGATTGATGTAATAGATGGGATGTTAAATAGAATTATAAAAGAAAGCAATTGGAATAAATTTAATATAATTATTACAGGCGGATTTGGGGAACTAATATCTCCCCATTTAAAAACCAAACATCAATTAATTTCAAATCTTACTTTAGAAGGTATACGTATAATTTACAATCAACAATAAAAATTATAGGATAAGCTCTCATGAATAATATGAACCGTTTCCTTAGTATGTTTTGAACTTAAAAACTTCTTTTTCTGATCTTTATAATATTGATTTTTCGAATCAATAGAAATTGCTCTTTCAATCACTTCAATGGCTTCATCGAATCTTTCTAATTTCCATAATACTTCAGCTTCGGTATCAAGAATCATAGCTTGGCTTTGAGGATTATCAACTGTTAAAGCAACAGCCTTTCTCGCTTTATCTAGAGCATCTTCTAGATTTTCATCTAACTCTGTCATCCTCCATGCATATTCATTTAATATATTAGCATCTTCAGAAAATTGTTGTATCAATTGAGAAAATATTTTCAACTCTTCATTCTTCATCTCTTTTTCTGTATAATAACCTAACATAGTATAGTATGCATCCATAATAAATGGAGAATCTGGAAAAGATAATATATATGCTTGTAATGCCATATCCACTCCATTTTCAAAAGCGGAAGCGGCAATAAAATAGGTAGCTTTTTTATAGTGATCTGAGGAAGGGTCTGGATATTCTTTTATAATTATAGAATAGAATTCTTTTGCATTTTTTATATCTCCCCTCTGCTCGTATTTAGCTGCTATTTCTGCAATCAAATCTGCGTTAGATATCCCGTTATTATATTGTGTTATATAATCATTTAAAGTATGTTTATCATTCTTAATATCTTTTATCCGTAACAAATATTCTGAGGGGGGTAAGTAACCAATAATTCTATCAACTTCTTTCCCATCTTTATCTATAAATAATAAATGAGGTACACCATGACAATTATATTCATCAAATAATTTTCTAGCATCTTTATCATTTGCATTCATTTTAATACTTATAAAATTATTTTCAGAGAATTTTTGCACCTCTAAATCTGAAAAAGTATCAGCATCCAGCCGATGGCATGCTCCTCATGTATCAGTATAAAAATCAATCATTATTAATTTAGAATTGGAAATAGATTTTGCTGATTCCAAATCTCCATCATACCAATTATAGTTCTTATCTTGGCAACCAAAGATAATTAAAAATACTATAAAAAAATACTTTTTCACTTTATAATACCAGCCTATTATTTAAAATCTACTAACTCGACCTCGAAAATTAAAGTCGAATTTGGTGGTATAGGTCCAGTAGAACGTTCTCCATAAGCAAGATCAGGGGGTATAACTAAAGTTCGTTTTTCACCTTTACTCATAAGTGCTATGGCTTCATCCCATCCTTTAATAACTCTTCCTTCACCTAAAGGAAAAGTTATAGGTTGTCCACGGTCATGAGAACTATCAAATTTCTTTCCTGTTTCTAATAATCCAGTATAATGAACGCTAACAGATTGTCCTTTTTGAGGCTTTTCACCGCTACCTTCTTTATGGATAATAGTTCGTAGTCCAGAATCAGTATTATGCTCTTTACCAGGTAAATTAAAGTCTGTATCAACAAATGCTTCCATTACCTCTATTAATTCTACATCAAACAATAAAGTAGCACCAGGAGGTATTAGCTTCCCTGCACCTCTTTCACCATAACCTAAATCAGAAGGAATAATTAACTTTCTCTGTCCACCAGGACGCATATTTGACAGACCTTCATCCCAACCCTTAATCACCTGGCCTACTCCAATAGTAAACTCAAAAGGTTTATTCCTATCACGAGAACTATCAAATTTAGTTCCATCTTCTAAGGTTCCAGTATAGTGAACTTTTACTTTATCTCCGGCCTTAGGATAATCTCCCTTTCCCAATACATTATCAATATATTTCAAACCAGATTCTGTAGATACTTCTTCTCCTAATACTACTTCATCTTGAGTACTATTCATATTATCACTCTCTTTATCATTTGTTTTATTACATCCAATTAAAGCTATAGCTAAAATTATAATTAAATACTTATACATTAAAAATCTCCTGAATTTGAATAGTTAAGTTAAACTATATTAAGAATAAACTAAATGAAGTAATTAAAAATTTAGGATAAAATTATACTAGCAAGAATAACAACGTCTAAAATATTACAATCTCCATCATTATTCAAATCACTATTAGGAGTATTCTGATCACCATTTAAAATGATATTTACAAGATAAACAACATCCAAAATATCTATATTAGAATCTCCATTTAAATCACCAACTATCGAACCTTCATAAAAATATGCCCTATAAACTAATGTTTCATCAATAATAAATGGGTTTGGTTTATTTTGTTGATAGCCTGCAATAGCCCATGTTCTATTTATTTCATCTATATTTGACGGATCTTGTAAATGCCAATCTTTTAGAATATCTTTTTGTGCAGCAAAAAAATTGTCATCTGCCACTTCAGAGTACATAGTATAGAAATAGAACATTGAGCGCGCAATATCACCTTTCCTATCTTCACGAGGTTCAAAATACATCGTTTCCGATTCACTATATTCATCTATATTGCTACTAGGAATAGATGATTGGCTTTGATTTAACCAATACCAGGTATCAGTATTAGAATCTAAATTTTCACCATAAGGTTTATTACCTCTAGATGAATTGACATTTGATTTACAGGGACGTAAATGGTGCATATCAGATTTCATAGGATCACTGCCTTGGTACATGCTTTGAGGCCATAAATGTTCACAATCAATTCCATTTTCATATAGATGAGAGCTAGGGTCAATACCATTATCAGGTAATGAAACTGCATAATTTGTGTATACACCCTTAACTTGCCCTTCAATTCTATCAACCTGTAAATATAAAGTATCTCTACAAGCTGTATAGCCTAAAGTAGAATTAGTTTTATAATTTGTTCGTAAGTAACTAATTAGTTCCGAACTATTCAGGCCCTCACCTATTGTCTCTTGAGACAATAAAATCGATGATATTAAAAGAAATTGAATTAATCTAATTAACATATTACTTAAAATTATAAATAAAATTTATAATATTATAATATTAATATGTATCCTAATGTATCAAAAATCAAAATAAGCTAGAATAAACTTACTCTTATATTCCAACTGCTAACCCAATCCAAATACTTGGATATCCAGATTTATCAGGGATAACATCCTTTGCGAGAGTATAGCGAGCATTAGCAAAGACATTAAACATTAATAACTTTGCTCTAACACCTGTTTGTAAATGTAGGCCAGAAATCTTTTCAACATTATTTAACATCCCTTTAGCAAGATCTTTGGCAGCATCTTCAGAATTAGAATTAAAAGTATCTAGTGCCGTTTCTAAATCAACCGAATCCAAAGCATCTTCAATCACCTCTGAAGTCATTATTGGTACTACCTTATGATTATTAAAACCTAGTCCGCCATACCATTGTGCTTTTGCTAAAAATGGAATTGAAAGTCCTAAAATATTTTTTCTGATAGTTGTATAAGTTGATACCCTACCCCAAGGTAATTCTTCAGTTGATAATGGAGCTCCTACTAAATAAGGTGTATATTTATAAATATTACCAACAAATTCAACATCAAATTGTAAATCAACAAATGGTATTGCATCTACATACAACATCAATCCTGTACCATAAGCATTGTCAAAACCATCATAACTCACTCCAGCACCATTAATATCTCCAGAAGTACCAGAAGGATACTTTAATAAATCAAAATCTCCATAAACTCCTAATCCCGCTAAAGCAAAAATTTGAGAGTTTAATATTAAAATTGATAATATAAGTTTAAAATTCTTTTTCATGAATGCCCTTTCAATTCTTTTATAATTTTATTTAAAATAATTCCCATAATTTAATAGAAATCTATTAATCTATCCCTATGGTTTTTAATAGAAAAGATTTATTCAAACAATTCCCATGGCTGAAAGAAAAAAACAGGCCTATGATTATATCAGCAGACTATGATGGATTAATATGCGCTTCTTTTTTACATCATTATCTAAATTGGGAAATTGTTGGCTATTATGACTTAGAAACAATCTGGATATCTGAAAAAGGTATAATTGAAAAACCAAACTTAGTATGGGTTGATCTGAATATACTTCCTAAACAAGGGAAAGCAATTGGAGGCCATATAATTTCAATATCAAATGATATCCCTATTGGTTTTGAGACCTCCTGCAATCCAAATATTATCGCTCAAGTAAATGCACAAAACTTTACTAATAAATTTCCATTTTCTACATTAATATATTTACTCTGGCTTCATAACGTCGATATAAAAAATGATTTATTGGCCCGCCAATTAATTTTGCATAGCGATGCCTGTTGGTTAAAAATTCAAAATTATCCTGAAAATTCAAATATGTGGAAAAAAATAATGAAAAATTATAATTGGGAATTATTATTTGATAAAATAAATTCTAAAGCTTTTGAAAAACAAATTGATGAAATATTATATCCTATGCTTGAACTTATGAAAGCTGTTTCAAAAAAAAGTAAATTGAAAAGTAATTTTTTAAACATTAAAAGTACTCAATATCAATTTAACCCAGATTGGGATGAAGATATAATTCTAAAGCTATTAAATCTTTTTGCTATTAACCTAGGATGGACTCCTCCCAAAATTCCTGAAATTATAAAATCAGTTATAGGTAACCGTAAGAAAGTCCCATTAGCTTTAATTAAGCAAACTGGTCTTATTAATTTTTTAAAGAAAAATAAGGTCTTTTCTTATGCCATTCCATCACCTCGAGTATTTAATTTTACATCGTTCGGAATGATAAATAAATCACCACTTGATAAAAAAAATGAATGATCTTTATAAACTTATAGATGAATTAGGAGAACCCAAAGCTCTTATTGATCATTGGGATCATTCCTCAAAACAATTTGCAATTTGGGATTTTGACGAAACTTTCGAAATAACTCATGATGGCATACCTCTAATAAATGATAAAAAATATATATCAAATCCATTAAATTTATTACAAGAGACACTAGATAATTGGAAAAATGATTCACAAAATATTTCTGCAATAGGGTATATATCCTATGATTTAAAAAATTTATTATTTCCTAAAATAAATTTTAAAAACTCTAATTCAAAAGCTCCACTCCTTTGGTTTGGTAAGCCTAAAAAAATATTACCTTATAAGATAGAAAAAACAGATAGGGATATAATTAATAATAGCCTAGCTATTAAAAAAGACATCCCTCATCCTGAAGAATATGAAAAAAATATAAAAAAAATAAAAAAATACTTACAAAATGGTGTAAGCTATCAAATTAATTTTACTCAGCAAAAAAAATATAAATTGAATTTAGAGCCCTTTGATACATATTTAAATATGCGAGAAAATATTCAACCTCATTATGGTATGTATTTAAATACTAAAAAAATACAAATATTAAGCTTTAGTCCAGAGCGTTTTTTTAAGACCGAAGGCTCTCTTATTAAGTCATTCCCAATGAAAGGGACACGCCCAAGATCCTCAAATATAAAACAAGATCAAAATTTGTTAATTGAACTCTCCAAAAGTAACAAAGATAAAGCCGAACACTTAATGATAGTAGATTTAATGAGAAATGATTTAGGTAAAATTTGTAAATATGGATCTATCAATGTAAATAATTTATATAATATTGATTCATTTAAAACTGTCCATCAAATGGTATCAGAAGTTTATGGAAAATTAGATTCTAATATAACTGAAATTGATGTAATTAAAGCTCTTTTCCCAGGAGGTTCTATTACCGGGGCACCAAAAGAATCAGCGATGAAAATTATTGATTTATTAGAAAACTATCAGAGGAATATTTACACAGGATCCATTGGATTTATTAATAATAAAGGTGATATGGATTTTAATATTGCTATTAGAACAATGACAGTAAAAAATAAAAATGGATCTTACCCAGTAGGTGGTGGTATTGTATGGGACTCCAATCCATTAGAGGAATGGCAAGAAGCCCAATTAAAAAGTCAGATTTTATTCCCTTTTAATAATAAAAAAAATAATATGTTACGAAAGATAAACCAACGAGCTATAAAGTGTAATCAAAAAATATGAATTCTATAAATTATATAAATGGTCAATGGAAAACTGATTTAGAATCTACTGTTCCAATTCAAGATACTGGTTTTTTATTAGGAGATGGCCTTTTTGAAACTATACGTTTTGATAATAAAAATTTATTTAATCCTAAAAAACATTTAGCCAGACTATTTAAAGGTTTAAATGTAATTAGAATTAATTTAGAAGATTCTGAAAAGAAAATAATTTTTCTATTAGAAGAAATTATAAGTAAAAATAAATTCAAGTCTGGACTTCTTCGGTTAATGATAACAAGAGGTATTGCAACGGGACCTCCATGGCAATATCAAGGTCCACCAGGAATCTATATAACAATAAGACCTATTACCAAAATAACTACTCAAAAGGTTAAAGTAGTTTTTTATTCTGAAACAAAATATCCTATTATTAGATTTAACCCTGCAATTAAATCACTAAACTATATTGGTAACATGCTTGCAAAAAAAGATGCTGATAAAGATCAAGCCTATGAGCCTATTTTCTATAATAAAGCTGGTTTTATAACTGAATGTGCAATTCGAAATATTTTTTTTATTAAAAACAATACACTTTTAACTCCAACAACTGATTTGGGAGTACTTCCTGGAGTAATGCGGTCTACAATTATTGAAATTGCTCAAAAAATGAATCTTAAAATAGAAGAAGGCTTTATTCCATATAAAAATATAAACAATATGGATGAAGCTTTTATTTCTTCTACGGGTATTGGTCTACTTCCATGTTTTTGGGATGGATGGAAATCAAATTATTACTTGACAAAACAAATTCAAAATGAGTTAAATACAATTATTTATAATTACTAAGAAGAAAACATAAATATTTACTAAATTTAGAACATGGAAAATGAAATTTTAATATCTGAAGAAAATATAGATCAACATTTAAACTATTTAAATCATATTCGAAATGATTTCCTTGGATTAGATACTGAATATAAAATTGCAACAGGTGAAAGTACACGAAGAGTTTATTTAGACTCAACAGCTTCAACCTTAATGATGGGTATTGCTCATCGAACTAGTACAAAATTCCTTCGTCACTATGCAAATACTCACTCACTAATGCATTTTAGCGCAAAAATTGCTACTAAAACTTATTCATGGGTTCATGAACAAATGTTAAACTTTGTTAAGGCTGATCCTGAACACTACACTTCTTTTTTTACAGGAAGTGGTACAACTTCCGGCATGAATAGGATTGCAAGAATTTTTAATAATCTACAACCCAAAAAGGATGTTGTATTAGTATCTATAATGGAACATCATTCAAATGATCTCCCTCATAGAAAACATGGAGGACATGTTATTCATATTCCAGTTGATACTCATGAATCTCAAATGGGTTGCATTGATATGGAATTATTAAAACACTATCTTGCAGAATATGAAGGACGAGTAAATTATGTTTCAGTTACCGGTATTAGTAATGTAACTGGAATAATTAATCCAATTAATGAAGTAGCAAAATTAGCACATCATTATGGAGCTTTTGTTGTGGTTGATGCAGCTCAAATGGCGGCTCATGTACCAATTATTATGAGCGGACATGAGGATCCTGAAATGGACATAGATGCTTTAATTTTTTCTGGTCATAAAACTTATGCACCTGGTTCACCAGGAGTTGTAATTGCACGAAAAGATCTGATTTCTAGAGTAGAACCTGATGAAGTTGGTGGTGGAATGGTTGACAGGGTATTGCCTGAAAAATACTATATTAAAAATGAATTCCCTGATAGAGAAGAGGCCGGAACACCTAATATTCTTGGAGCTATAACACTTGGAACTGCGATCCATGTTTTAAATGAAATTGGAATGAATAATGTTCTACAAGAAGATTCTGAATTAACGCATTACTGCCTTGAAGAAATGTTAAAAATACCTGAAATGGTTATATACGGTGAAACATGCATGGAAACTTGCCCAAGAGCAGGAACTATTTCATTTAATATTAAACAATTAAATCATGGATTTGTTGCTGCAATTTTAAATGATTACTTTAATATTGCAGTAAGAAATGAATGTTTTTGTGCACACCCATATGTAGAAAAAATGCTTGAGTTAACTCATCGTATCCAAATCAATAATGCGCGTGCAAACAACATATCTTCTTGGCATAATGAACCATGGATGGGTATGGTAAGAGTTAGCTTTGGATTATATAATACTCAAGAAGATGTGGACCTATTCATCCATGCATTAAAAGATATTATTCTTAAGAAGGGTGAATATTCTAAAAATTATTCTATAAATAATCACGGAGATTATGAGCATAACACCTTTGAATTTTCATGTAAAGACTATTTTAGTTTATCTGATATTGTTTCAGAAGAATTAAAAAAATAATTCTTAATAAAAAGGGGGAGATTAAATAATAATCTCCCCCTTTTTAAAAATAGATATATATTTTACTTCAAAAGCATCAACTTCTGAGTAATAACTTCATCTTCTAAAGCAGCTTTAACAAAATAAACTCCACTAGGAAACTCTGAAGCATCCCAATATAAAGAGTGTGTACCACCATCAATAAATCCACTAGCTAAATTTGATATAAGATTACCCTTAATATTATAAACGCCTATATTAATATTGCTACCTTGATTAAGTGATAGTATCAAAGCAGTTTTAGGATTAAATGGATTTGGATATGCTTCACTTAAGCTAAAGCTAGATGCTAAAGGCAGTTCAACAGATACCTCATACTGAGTATTTGCTACCATGATCTCTATTATTTCAAATTGACCATCATAGGTAAATAAATCCTCAGTTTCTGGATTGATTACCAATAAACGGGTTTGATTATCTGTAGTTAAA
>MDSW01184657.1_pt1 | contig 50193 bp, 57 predicted proteins | sample 811171 | NCBI WGS metagenome assembly MDSW01 (sample SAMN05326641, study PRJNA326480) | marine metagenome | isolation source: seawater | place: Atlantic Ocean: North West | collected 2012
TTATAAGTATGTGGAAATAGAAGGTAAGACTTGTAAGTGTGAGTCTGTACCTTGCTTCTCTGATCCATCGTCCACTTGCCATGTCGCTAAAAAAATATATGACGATGAGATTTCTTATCTACAACAGACCTATGCTTCATTAAGGTGTGACGCTCAGAAGAAATTCTGTGCTAGACCTTCTGACCAACTGAGAAACATTCCCCACCAACATTTGTCTAGATCTAGTCATCCTTGTTGTCTTGAGGACTGTATTCCGGGCGACACCGCAGTAGATGACCCTTGTAAAAAAGACTATCCTACCATTGAAGAGTGGATGGGGTGCCATGTCGCAACTTTATATGCGAATGGAAGTCATACAGCACAGAATATAACTTGTGAAATACCTCAAGATGTTTGCTTTACAGATCCGGGAATGGACCCTACTGACGTTTTTGAAAACTGTGGTGAATGTGTAGAAGGTAATAACAGTCCAGATCCATTTGCTTGTAGCGGACAATCGACGAGAACGGATTGTAACAATGCTGGCTGTGATTGGATGAGTAATGCTGGCGGAGGAGATCCTGTTTGTGATCCGTGTATAGGATATCCAAACAACAGGCCTTTTGCCTGCGAGCCATCGTGCGTAGAGACAAATATAACTCCTAGATTTTGTAGAGGTCAGAAAGATCATAGATGTGGAGGAACTGAATTTTTCCCAAATCCTACTGTGGCAATTAATTGTGACCAAGACAATGCTGGGAATGAAATCAAGAATAGATGTGATATAAACCAAAACGTTGTTGCTTCTGGTCTACATGGAGGTATAGATGGCTGTCCTAACATAAATGAAATGGGAGCTGCCGACGACGGATTTCATTGTTATGCGGACATATATGCTCCAACGGTAGGATGTTTAGGCTTTGGCCAATCTAAGACTATAGATCTGAAGTACACCGACTCTGCTTGGAGAAGCGATTGGGCTTTGATGGGAGCAAAAGAAAGGTTTGAATTTGATGGACAAGCAGTAAGAAAAGGCGAGTATGTAGGGAGTCAAAACTGTGAGACTTTCCGCGTCCCAAATGTAGAAAAGCAATATTGTTGTTGGAGTGATTTTTATAAGACTGAATTTGAGCCAGTGTTAGTTGGGGGCGTTAGCGCTAGCAATATAAAATCTAATCAGTTTGTCGTAAACGGAGATGTGTTCCAGTGTCCTCCAAGGAGCCAAGTGAGAGCAGGAAACCACGACGTTGTAAGAAACGCAGACTGTGGAAGCTGCCCATCGAACGATTATGGATGCGGCCTATATGAAAAATCTAATGATCTTCCTAGACCTACAAGCAATAGGGATGGTCATTTCTTCCGCCTTGTAGCTCAGTGCGGTCCTGAAGTTGGGCTATTTGAAACTCTTAATGGTCAAATACCACCTGATGCTCTTGGGGAAGATAGAACGTATTCAGATCCAAGATTAAATTTAGAAATGGAGGTTATTCATTGTGGTGTTGCTTGTAATACCTCTGCTATCTCTGCGGCTCCAGCTAATAGCAAGTGTCCTCCGGTAGTAATTAATTATGAATACGAAGATGTAGTAGACGAAGATGGTAACAAAATTGGCGATGCTATATCAAATGTAGTAGAAACTCCTTTCTTGTGCGTAACAAGAGAGGAGATGATAGAAAGTGGATATTCTTGCACTAAACAAAGTTGTCATAGCATTCCCGGACAACACTGCGACGTAAGGCCACCGTGTACTGGAGGGTGTGAGTTTATTAGTGGAAGAATAGTAGATGACTACAATGGTCATGAATATGAATATAGTCCAGCCGCAGCGTTTCCAATGCAGGCAGATACTCATCAAGGCCAAAATGAGATGTGGAATTTTTCCTCTTCTCCTTATTATCCTAAAAAACCAACTCTAAACAGAAGGGTCTTTTGGGCAGAAAGAATAGAGAATGGTGAAGAAAGTTATGACTTACTACATATAGATAACAGGGAAAGCTGTAGCTATGGCGAAGGTACTCTTGTAAGTGTTGGCAAGGCTGAAAAGTTTGAAGCCGAAACCGGGAGCTACAATGGAAGTAGTATAGATAAGAAAAGTAAAAATCCTTACATTTCTGGAAATGCTAGACTAGTTGATGAAATCAAAGATACTAGAGGAGCATCATCGTTTGGAATACAGCTTCCAGCATACACAACCATAAAGGTTGACGATGCGACTGGGCTAATGACTAATAACAATGCTTACTTCAGGCAGTTCGCTATTTATGAAGAGTTTATTCCGGTAGATGAATACGGTAATTCACAGCCAGCAGAGGCATTCTTTGTAAAGAAACTACAACTACCTGCACCTTATGGTAATTATCCAATGCCAATGCCGGTACAGAGTTCCCAGCAAGTAGGTAGTCAGGCTTTTGGCGGAGGCAAAACACCCGGAAAAACTCACGTTGGAGATTCCTTTGGAGTAGGGTTTGGGCTAGGCGTCAATCACTCTAGAGTAGGATTGATACCTACTGCTCATAATCTTAACAAAGAAGATTCAATTAATGGAACTTACTACACTTCTGTAGTTCCTTATGATCCGACTACAGGTATTGGTAATAAGCATATTAGCATTGAAAGAATCGAAAATGTTTATGATACTGGCGATAACGGAAGTTGCTTATTCGAGAATCATGTAGAACTTTCAGATCCTGACAGAGCGTTAACAAGGATAGAATGCACTACACTTGGAGGATATTGGGTTCCTAAATTCTTAGGTACTGTCGTCCATGTACTAGGGCATCATGACTTACTAGACAACGAACTTATTACAATAAGTGGCAATAGATGCTACGATGCAGCTTGTACTGTCAATGGGTCTGTAATTTCAGACGCTAAGGATACAGGATGCTATAAAAAAGATGGCTTTGGAACTGTCTTTAACATCACCGAAGCGGACTGTAAGAAAGACCCTGATCTTGTGTGGTATAGTGGCGTCCTCGACATAGCTGGCGTGACAATCAAGGCTAACACGATAGACAAAACCATATGCGAAGTCACTCTTGGTGGAAGCTGGGGGCCTGACGCAAGCATAGAGAGTGCTTATGATTATGAGCAGGGATGTCCTGTGTTCTGTAGAAATCAAGCACAGATAGAGGCGTTTAGGACAGAGAAAGGATGTCTAGATGAAAACTTCTGCCAAGACTGCGAAGTAGAGAAAACAGAAGGAGAAGAAGATGTTACGCACTGCCCTCTCTGCGCTAGAGAGGATTCCAATGGAGAGTTGTTTGGATTAGATGGAGAGCATATTGTAAGAGTTCTCGACACCAAGTCGTTTGTCATTGGTTGGGAGCATCAGACAGACTTTGAACAAGACTTTACTAGACTAGCAAAATACAACAGAAATCCTTTAGACAATGAAGAAAGGTTTACGTTTATTCGTAGCGAGAATAAGAGTGGCACTATTATAGAACCTTTAGACAAAAAAGGCCTTCATGAAAGACCCCATCATTCGCTAAATCCAGTACAGTTATTCGACTCTGACCATAATTCTGTAGGATTTTATTCTGGTATGGGTGGAAAAACGACACCATCCGCCTTCCACTCTCCATTCTTGCCAGACACTGAAACTGATCGACTATTCCAGAGAGAGCTTTACGATATTACAAAGGTCAGTAGTGCGGTTGAAGTGCTGGAAAAAACAGACGATGGTGTTGTTGGATATTTTACGGACAAGACCAAGAGGTTTTTGAGAAGCACTACCACGAAGATACTTCAGCCAAACGGAACTCTTGACGATATTGCAATTGATTCTTCTGCTAGAGCCCATAGCGGATTTTTAGGAGGTAACAATTTAGGGCTAGATGAGGTCGCTCATTGCGGAGCTCAGCACGACACTGTTGTTGTAAGCTCAACTACAAGCGGTGGGCAAAATGCTCTTATTTGCGCTCACGCCTCTGATTGCTCAGTCTTAGATAAAGCCTCATGTGAAGAAAGTCACTATTGCGTATTAGAGTCCACATCTTTTGGCATTGATGGTGATCTGAATTGGACGGTAGAAGGACAAACGTTGCTTGAAATTAGCGCAATCAGGGAGACTGATAGACTTGATGAGGTCGCCGGAAGATGCTTCAGCAAGGCGCGAAATGAAAATGCTTGTGTGGCAGATGCTGACTGTACATATTTCTGTAACGAAAGAGATTCTGCTGGTGCTTGTGTCGTAGGCGGATGTCTTCCAAATGTGACTTACAGTTCTGTTTGTTCTCATAGGGAACATGCACCTAGCACCAGCGATGATTATGTCCAGCTCTTCTCAGAAAGAACTGATAAAGGAAATATATTAAATCTAGAAGGCTACAGGAAAAACGATCCAGAAGGACATGGTGGAATTTCAAGCCAAGTAGCAGGAATCCCTAGTTCAGACACTGTTCGGCCTAGACCATCTATAGGAAGTGAATTTACTTTTGCTGCGAAAAAACCAAATATGTTCTTTGGCACTCAGTTCAGTGGGGCTGGTGATTTCTTAAGACAGTCAGGAGCCGTCCCTAAGAGAGTGTTTACCGGATGGGTATTCCCAGAAGACTTGGGACTGGAAGACGAAAAGATATATGGATATTGGAGCAGACATGTAGGTTCATTTAATATAAACATAGGCGTCCCAGAAGCACTGCCTACCGCCTCTGTGAGCTGTAGAGAAAACAACAGCGATCTTCCTCTGAACATGACATACTATATGCTTATGCCAGACGAAACATGCCAGCACTTCAAGCCACCGAAGGGTATAATAACATCAAAAGGATATGATCTTCCGGGAGGTCCGGTTATGGTACAGACAGAGCCCGGAGTTGGGACGGCAGTTCTAAAAGTACATCTACACGAACAGGCAAGAACTATAAGACCAGAGACAGGAGGTGGGTAAATGACAAAAGGATTTTTCAACGACGACGAGCAGGCAGATTCCATGCACACAAAGTGCGATTGTCCTTATAGCGAGTCGAACATATACTGCCCAAGACACCAATGCCAAAAGACGCCTAGTTTGCAAAATTTATGCAAGTTCAATCATAAATATTTTGATTTGTGGGAGCAAGGCATAGGGCCAATGCAAGAACACAGAATTGTGGACAATAGAGTAGTTGGTCAAGAGATAGAACACCAAGAGGAAGCTAAAGAAGAGGAAGGCCAAGAAGAATACTTCATGGGAGATCCTAGAATTCCCAAGGAATCTAGAGGTTTTGGAGACACATTTGCAAAATTTACAAAGGCCACAGGCATCAAAAAGGTAGTAGATACCGCCTTTGAGGCCATGGGTAAAGACTGCGGATGCGGAGGAAGACAAGAGAAACTAAACAACCTATTCCCTTATGGTAAGAAGCCTAAGAAAACAAAAGGCTTTTTCCAAGAATAGTGTATATTAATATAGACCTAATAGCTTTAGGAGTAAAACATAATGGCTAGTATTGCATTTTATGCCGGTAATACCGCAGTAAATCACCTTTCGGGATCTGGACTTGGATTCTTTGGTGGTTCTTTCGGTCAATCGGTAGAACTAAACACATTTCAAAGTACTACATTCATTACCGATGGTAATGGAAGCACTAATGGTGGGGCTACAAACAACAATAAGTATAACACTGACACTTTAGCTAGTGTTCAGTGGGCTACACCTCCTACCGGCTTAAAGTACATTCCTAATAGCAAAGCTACATTAAATATTAGGTTTACTAACGCTACGGCAGTTAGAACGCAGAACTGCAAGATGAGAATCTTTGACAGAGTAAACAAAAATCATCCTGCTAGTGGGGTGATTACTCGTGCGTGTGAGTTTATTCACCCGTCCACCGACACGAGTGTAGAAGGCTCTGGAGATTCCGTCTGGTGGGGTAGTGCAAGTTCTACTGGCGCTGATGCTCAGGGGACGATTCAAGGCTCTCCAAATCCCAGCGATAGACTTCCAGCCGGTACAAATACCGTAGGCGGAAGTGGGATTTACGTTCCCCTTGCTCAGTCTCCCGGCCCAAGTGGCCAACACGCTGGTGACGGTAGTGGAAACACTCGACAGTACACTCAGCATGACTGGTATGTGGGCATCTCAGCTTCGCCAGACAGTATCGGCAGTAAGACCCAGTATGGGTTATATGTCGAGCTGGAATATCTCTAATGCTCGTAGCAAACGCCCTGTTCGCAGGGCGTTTTTTTATGCCATTAAAAAACCCTACCATTTCTGGTAGGGTTTCTCTTGAGCATCTCTTAAATGGATTTCACCTTCAGGATGGCTCTCATCTTATTCCTCGCGTTGGGTTTCAGCATTCCACTTAACCCATCCATTATCTGGAAGCCATTTACCATCCTTGTCCTTGCGCTTAGGAAAGAGCCTACCGCCCTTCTTCATAACGCCAAAGCTTAGCTTAGCTCCGCAGTCACGACATCTCAATTCATAATAGAGGTTGTCGTCCACAGTTCTAGTACAGAACACAACGTTGTCGCTACCGCATTTTCCACATTCAGTATTGTCAAATACCTCTTGGAAGTTTGCGAGTTCGGCAAAAGCCTCTCTCTGGCTTTCAGCTTCAACTTCGACTGTAATTCTGTTATTGGGGGTACTGTAAGTGATCTTCATCAATTTCTCCAGTTAGGGTCATATCCCTTAATACCATCAGGGATTAGGTCTTTGTTATTTTTGTACTGATTAATCTTACGGATAATCAGCTTAGCTTTTTCCTTCGGTATGTCCGCAACAGCGTCGTACTCTCGTTCTCCCGAATTGATGTACGAGAATGCGTTGATGTCCAGTTGTAGACATACGTTGTCTAAATACTGAACCTGCTGTGTTGTAATCTTGCCTTCCTGTCCTAAGTTGGAAGTATCTCCAAACTTAACTGCCTGAGATCCTGTTACCGCACTTCTGACAATTTCAGCGATGTCTTTACGTGCCAATTCTTCAGCAGCCAAGCATCTTATTTTAAGAGCTTTTCTCAAGGCCCTTCCTTCAGCCCTCGTGCTAGCAGTAGCGACAGGGTGAGCACAGAACAAATCGTCAGTGTTACCATGCCACACATCTGCTACTTCCTTGAAGACTTTCATCATCCCTGTATCCATCCAGCTAAAAACTACTTTGAATACTACAGTGGCTCTTCCCGGTCCGTCTCCTTCTGTAGCTGGGAATACTTGATCCGGCCCAGATTCGACAATCGTTCCTAAAAGCTTTTCAGCGACTCTTCTTAGCCCTGCGCAAATTGGATTTCCATCAACCAACTCGTGTGGCTCAAAATGAGACATGACGTAATCATTCCATTCTGGCGAGTGCATTGAAGGTCTAGAATCATCGTTAACCTCTTCTTCCAGCTTTTCTTCTATGTTCTCGATCTTTTCGGTTACGCCTTCCAAGATTTCCTCTACTTCTTCCGATAGTCCATCTACTTCCATAAGTTCCTTGACCATTCCTACTAAATCCTCCTTCTTTGCTCCTGAAGGACAGGAGTAATTATGTTCATTCAAAATTTGCTTCAGTTCTTTAACTGTACAGTCTTCGTAATTCTTCATTAAACTTCAATCTCAATAAGTCTTTTGGATTTGGGCGGAAACTTGTTTTCCACCTTCTTAACTTCTTCGACGACAGCACCAAGGCTCTTCGCCATGTTGGCTTTGGAAACATTCTTAGTGATGTTCTTAAGCCTTATTAATACAAACCCTGATTGCAATAACAAACCTGCTTTCCTAGCATCTGCATTTATGTGCTTCTGCAATTTTTCTTCTCCCCATATAGGTAGAAAGTGAGCAGGCCCATCAATTTCTATTGCAAGATTCAGGGTCGGTAAGAACAGGTCAACTTCAAGTTTTCTATCAGACACCAAGTTCTTTTTATGGAAGATAACCTCATATCCTTCTGCGGTCAAGCCCTTGTAGATATATTTTTCTATCTTAGATCCTTCTTTACTGGCTTTCAGGACAGCTTCAGTAGCAGACTTTCTAAGCAACTCTCTTTGCTCGTCTGACATTGATGCCCACTGCTTTCTAGAAATCTCACATCTTCTGGCCCTCTCTTCTTCTTCCATGTCGTTCCAGAACTTTGACATACCATTGCTAATCGCAATCTTCTCGGACTCAGACCTCTTTTTACCTCTTGTAGGATGCTCATGCCTACCATTCTTAATAGCTACGGTTTGAGCCTTACTTTTGTCCCTGAGAGACACACCAAGAGTCTTGAGAGTCCTTCTGATTTTATTTGGGTATGTGTTGAATTCTTGAGCAATCTCATAGGTACTCTTGCTTTCTTTTAGGTACATCTTGCTGATTGCATTTCCGTGTTTTTTAATAAATTCGCTATTGCTGTCCATCTAAAATCTCCTTTAGATCTTTGAAAGAAAAATCATTAACGACTCCGCTAACCTTCTTGTTTGAATAGTTTTCTAAAAGAGGAGAGTGATCTACAGATCTAGAAACTAATTCAACTTCTTTGTGGTTGTAAGCCTTACTTACGTAGTCGTAGTCTTTACCTTCCTGCCTAGTCCATTCTAAGTCCCAAACATAGAACAGCCTTCTACGAACACTCGACGAATTTAACGACGAAAGCGTTGTGGAAATATCTGTTGATATTAATACCCCATCAAAGTTCCATATCTCACTAGACGACATTGTAGAACACAACACATCAAGAGAGTTAGGATACCTGTTTTCGTAAAATATAGTGAAGTCATAGTCTGGAGTTTCTTCAACCTGCTTGTTAATCATTTCAATCAAGCAGAAAGATAAGTAACTAGGACTAAGATCTCTTACTATTATACCAATCTTTTTAGTGTTTTGCATCAGCTTCTTGCTTATTCTCTGTGTACCAATTAATAGTTTGCTTTAAGCCATCTTTGAAGTCTGTAGGTTCTAGCTCTACAAACTCTTTCATTCTTTCGGTGCTTAAAAGCTTTTTGAGTTGTCCGTCAGGTTTGTCTGTGTTCCAGAACACTTCACCTTTATAACCAGTGACTTCAACAATACCTTCAACTAATTCCTTAATTGATATGTCTTTGCCGGTTCCTATGTTTAGAGGCTTTGTTTCATCATTGTAATTTTGTAATGATTGAACCACAGCTTCTGCCGCATCGGCTACATACATGAACTCTCTCATAGGAGCTCCTGTACCCCAGCACTCAACCGTATCTTTTTCTTCTATGACCGCCTCTACAAATTTCCTAATCAAAGCTCCTACAACCTTAGTTCTGACGAGGTTAAATGTGTCGTATGGCCCATATAGATTAGTAATGCAAACAGTTACTGCGTCTAAATCATACTGGTCTTTATAAGCCTCAGAAGCTGTTTGTAAGATTCTCTTAGCTATACCGTGAGCTCTAATTGTTTTATTAGGAAGCCCATTCCAGAAAGTGCCTTCTTCCAGAACTTCCATACCAGTGTCAGGATATGCGCAAGATGTCATGATTGAAACTATCTTTTTAACGCCAGAGAATGTGCAGGCGTTGTGTATATTCAAGCCCATCACAGTATTGGCATAGAGAATGTCAGCAGGATACATCCTGTTAAACTCAATGCCTCCGTTGTGACCAGCGGCATGTATACAATAGTCAGGCTTCACACTGTCAACAAACACAAGCGTATCTGCTAAGTTACACAGGTCAACTTCGCTGTGTTTTAACACAATTACTTCTGCACCTTTAGTCTCTAAGTTCAGGCATATAGCTTTTCCTAAAAAGCCTTCTCCTCCAGTGACTAATACTTTTTTGCCTTCTAGCTGCATTATTTTCTCCAATCTGGTTTTGTTATCCAGCAATCTGCTTTTAATTCTATTTCTTCTCTAGTAAAAAAGTTGGCTACCGCCTTCTTCACTCCATCATGAACTTCTTCATTAGACCATTCATAATAATCATGACCTGCAATTCGGCCACCATCTTTAAGTTTTGGTAGCCAGTGAGCTATGTCATTGTTAACATCTTCGTATGTATGACCGCCGTCTATGAAGATAAAGTCTAAGGAGTTGTCTTCAAATTTGGTAGAGGCTTCTATTGAAGTCATTTTCATAGGCTTGACGATATGACTTACGCCAGCAGAGGCCATGTTATTGTTAAACACGGAATAGATATCTCCACCTAAGCTCTCTATCATTGAGGCGTGTGCTGGTTCATCTGGAGTCCCTTCCCAAGTGTCAACACAGTAGAAATCTATATTCTTGCGACTTAGAGATATAGCTTCTGCCATATAGCAAGTTGATTTCCCAAGCCAGCAGCCTATTTCTACAAAAGTAGCGTTGTCAAAAGATTCTACTATCTCGTCATAAACAGCCGGAAAGCTGAACCAACCTTGTATATTATTATAATGATGAGGTTTACCGTCGAAAGGAAACCAACCTATTTCAGATGTGCTTTTCATTTTATGCGTACTGATGTCTGATTTGTAGTAATGGTGCTACCTTAATTAGTTCTTGAATTCCGGTCTTCATGTCAACATCACAAACAAAACCTTCGTTCTCTAGCTTGTCATAGCTTACTTCGTAGTCTCTTTGGTCTGCGTCTGTGCCAATCTCTTCGTAATGGACAAAGCAACCAGTCTGCTCTTTTACATACTCTGCAAGCTCTCTCTTAGTCCAGTTGAGATGGTTTGCTCCACAGTTATAAACTTTATGTTTCCAATTATTCATATTTTCAAAGCCCATAGTAAAGGCCTTTGCCATGTCACGGACATGGATAAATGTGCGTCTAAAATCTGCCTGAAAAATAGTCAGTATACGATTTGTAATAGCCTGATACACAAAGTCGTTCACAAGCAGGTTGACCCGCATACATGGGCTAACACCAAATCCAGTTGCGAAGCGAAATGAAACTGTGTTCTCCTGAGTAGCCACCATTTCCTCTGCAACGCGCTTATTCACGCCGTATAGCGACACAGCGTTCAGTGGAGACTCTTCCGTGCATAAGTCTTCAACTTTGCCATACACGCTTCCTGTAGAAGCATAGACAAACGGCATTTTTGGATTATAGGCCTCTCTTGCAAAAAGCATATTTCTAGTGCCTTCTACATTTACCGCCGTCGCCAAAGCGGGTTGGGATTTGCAAGCCGGAAAGCCAACAATAGCAGCAAGATGAATAATAGCGTCGCACCCAATTACGGCCTCCTTCATTTGTTCTAGTACAGTAACGTCCCCATACTCAAACTCAAAGTTTGGATTTGTAGCTAATGGAATAATCGCATCGCATTGACCTTTGTGAAAATTATCAATGCACTTTACTTGATATCCATTGTCCAGCAAATGTCTGCAAAGAACATTTCCTACATATCCGCCGCCACCAGTAACTAAAATTTTAGTCATATTAAACTCCGATTTTTATCGTTTCGATAATATATTTTGCAATATACTTAGTTGTCAATTTTGATCTAGTGTAATCTAATAGCTCGTTTGCTATTTCGTAATACATGTCTTTATTAAAGACAGAGTGATTTATCTTGTGATTATAGGTGCATAATGAATTCATGCAAGTACCTATAAAGCTATAATGTGGATCATACTTAGAACCATCTACAAGGCAAGGCTCTAGTCCTTGGATTTGTTTGCCTAATATTGTTAGATTTTTAGGAAAGTTGAATAGAGTTAGGTCTGGGCATTGCTCTAGATCTGTAAAGAAAGGAACACATCCACGCGCTAATATCTCGTAATGTCGTAGACAATCCCATCCGCCTTTCTTGCAAGTAAATCCATAAAAACTATTTTCATAGTCTGCAAAGTATTCCTCTTCTTCATCAAAGACATAAGTAGCCCAATGAGGATGTCTCATGAAGGATGGTACAATAGTAGCAAAGTCTTTTGTCTTCTCCGGCACTTCGTCAACCACTACAGACTCTGGTATCGAAAAAGCTACTGGAAGACATAGGTGTCTATTCGCACCCTTCATCTCTCGTTTGTAGTATCGAGCTAAGCCAAACAGTTCATGGTCATCACCTTGTGAGTCATTACCGTCGAGCAAAGCTATTTTTTGGTGAGGGTTTAGATGTTCTATCTCGCCAACTATTCTTATTACAGCTTCTCTATTTGACAGGTAGCTGTGATGTATCGCAACTACAACAATGTCAAAGTAGTTGTTTTTTATCTTTTGCGCAATGTCTTCTCTATCAACTGGTATATCATCCAGTCTATTATACAGACTAAAGCCTTTGCACTTATCTGTCTTTACAAGAGAAAAGTTCTCCTTGTACATATGTTCCATCTTTGGGTAATCAACAGCATCTTCCCCAAGAAGATCCCTAAACCCATGAAAGACAGAATCAGCCAAGTAGTCTAATCTGTGACCGTACTCAGGAAGATCTTCGTAATCAACTAGGCTGTGAAATAAAACTTTCATCTATGATCCCATGCTTAGTAAATAATTTTACTAATTGTTTTTCTATTGTGTTGTCTAGAGCCCAAGCTTTTTGGTGCTCTATAACTTCATAGTACTGGTTCGTATTTTGCGAATAGTGCTCATGAATTGCCAATATTCCCTCAAAGACTCCATACTCATATAACGGTACAAGTTCGCCGCCTTGAAAGTGCTTTCTGATATCTGGATAATCATCATATATCAGCATGGAACCCATATGCGGCCCAATCCAGTCTCTAAACCCCTTCATTCCGTGAAACAATGGGTTATCATGAGAGGTGGTTCCAAGCGTGAATTTGCTGTTTGCGTACTGTTGGAATATTTTGTCAACATCTGGATCGTCGTGCCCACTACCACCTCCTTGAGTAAACTTCTTGCCTTTACTGGCTAGAAAGTTTACCATCTTGTTTCTATAGGAGTTAGGTCTTTGAATAGTATGTGGTGCATACAATCCTATGAAGTCATTTTCTTTCTCTTCAAACTTCTTACCCTCATCAAACTTTTGGACATAATCTAATAGCCAGTCAGAGGCTGTCCACATCCAATGGTCTACATTGATCCCTCTAGCTCTATATTGATCTATGCAGTCTTCCATCTTTTCCAAAAACAAGTCAACCTCAAACGGACTATCAAATTGATAGCCATTGTTTTTGTTAGTCACTAGATAGTAGATTGTGTCACTTCCCATAGCTACAAATTTGGCATTAGGGTAGTACTCTCTCAAGTCCCTAGTGCTCATTCCAGCTAGTTCGAGATACACAGACTCAAATATTACCACCACATCGTTACCAGAGTCAGAATCTATTTCTCTGTTCCGCCAGTAGTTAAAGTCTTTAACTTGTACTTCGCAATCGTAATAGCTTGAAAGGTTGCTAAAGGCTTTACCTGTGGACAAGCTTACAAATGGCTTTGAGTCTTCTGTTACCGCGTATATCTTCATGCAATGTACCTGCTTGGTTTGTCTAGAACACCATCCTCTACATATGAGTATCCCGACTTTTGGCTAATTATGCAAGGGTTAATCGCAAAACAATTCGCCCAATCTTGCTTATGTATAAATTGACCTGTTATCCAGTCAAACGGCCCGATTGGATTAAACCTGTTTAATAACGATAAAACCCTTTTATTTATGATAACACCATGAAATCCACCACTGCCCTTTACACGGTAGACATGTTCGTTGCTAGTTGGCTCTACTGGGTTCCTGTCATTGACATAACAACCTAAATAAATCATGTCCCAGTCGTTGTTCTGAAAAAATTCTTCTGCTTTTCCAAATACTTCTAGGAAGTCATCTTCTATTTTAACGTCGTCCTCTAGCAAAAGTAGATTTTCCCCTCCACTCTTCAGGAACGACTCAAACATTTTTTTATGGCATAGCCAAGCATTGTATGGGTTTGGTCTTCTCAACCAAGTTGGATATCCTGTAGTTCCATCTATAACTTTAGGCAAATCTTTTGTGTCTATATGATTGTATGTTAGATCGTGACTGCCATCCCCAGCTATGAATAACTCCGGCTCTATGGAGACAGATCTCAATTCTTTCAACGATGTTTCTGTGAATTCTTGATATCTCTTATCAAGAACCAAGCAGTGAGCTTTATCGTAAAAGTCAGTTATCATCACTTATACCCTGTCTTTACAGCAAAAAGAAAACAACAGCATTGATATACCAAAAGTAAGAAGATGAGAACCAGTTACCATCAGTAATGAGTCTCTATGTTCTATGATTATTATCATTCGTTCTGTTGTTGTCATCAGCCGATCGAATTCACCAAGAAGAGTGTTTGTACGTGAGGATAGGAGTCTCCCATCTTTGCCAAAAGCTGCATGTCTACGTTGTATTTTTCACACATCTCTACATGCGCTTTACTAGCCCCATCTTCTTGCGTGTTCCATCTTGGAGTTCCTCCCCAATCGTCATATCCAATGACAGTTCCCTTCTGTATCAAACCATTTCTAAACATAAAGTCTAGAGCTTCTATTGTTGATAGGTATAGGTCTGCATCTAGATCAACATAAGAAGCTGGCTGCATGTCTAGTTCTTTGACTATGTTGTCCTGCAAAGAGTCAGAATAAAACCCAGCAATCCATTCAATATCAACGCTTTCAGGAACAGACTCTCTCACAAATGAGTTGACAGAATCTATTACTTTGTCTACTCCACTAACGCCAAAATGTCTTTGCGAATCAAAGTCGCCTTCTCTCCACTGATATATGCCAACCTCTGAGATGACTTCATCTCTCTCGTCTTCTGTTTCTTTTGGGAGTCCGCAAAAAGAATCAAAGCCAAATATTTTTCTAATATCTTTGCCAACATGCGAAAGTGCATCATTTATATACTTGATAGACTTTCCTGTAAAGACACCAAACTCATAAACATCTGTATGCTCGGCGTATTCTATTTGCGCTAAAGCTTGTCTCCAGCCTTCCATTTATCCACCAATCTTTCTTACTATGTCGATAATAACTTCTTTAGATTTAGGAAACTTAGGCTCCCATCCTATGGATCTAAGCTTCTTATTTGACACTGTGATTATTCTATTATCGCCCTTCCAGTTCGCACCCTCACCAAGCCAGTTTAGTGGCTTATGAATGTCTGTTCCTGTCATGACTGCATCTGCTACATCTGCTATGTTGATCTGGTCATCAGGGCATACATTGTAGTGTTCATTTCCTGTTGTTTGCGATATTTTGATTAGAGCAGAAAGGGCATCGTCAATATGTAGGTAAGGCTTTGTAGATCCCGGAGCGTCACCCAGCACATCCAGCATATCACTATCAGTATTCAGCTTTCTGATAAAGTCTTTTATGACTCCGTGCGTAAGACCTTCTCCAACTGTAGCACATAATCTCGCGGAGGCGCAGCTAATCCCTAGCTCGTTATATACATCTAGTATGCTCTCTGATGCTCTTTTTGTCATACCATAAATAGACGTTGGCTTGGTCTTGTCTTCCTCTGAGTATGGTACGAGAGGAGATAGTAGGTCTTTTTGATCTTCGTCAAACATCCAATCGCCGTAGACAATAACCGACGACGCCATAACAACACGAGATCCTTTTGGCGCATATTCACACACCTTATAAGTTGACGTGATGTTGTTGTCTACAATCTTGAAAGGATTTTCTCCGTCCTCAAACTTTACTACAGGCTTACTAGCCAGATGAAAAATTACGTCTGGCTTCTCTATCGCTATAGCTGCGTAAGCAGGGTCTTTAATTCCAAATTTTTTAGAATCGCCAAGATCGCACGCAAAGTTCTTCACCTTCTTGTTTGGGATAATAAAAGGAGTCCTAGTCACCGTGATTATTTCTTCAAATTGATTTTCGAGAAGAAGTAATCTTTTAAGAAGGTTTCTGCCTATAAACCCAGAGGCACCTGTAATTAAGGCTCTCATGAAATGATATCCCTTAGAATGGAAAGACATTGCTCGGATTCTTTTTTGAATCCTAATTTTTCTAGTATGAAAGACACTCTATGAAAATAAGTATGCTTAGTCAAGACCTCAAGAAAACCTTTTTGAATGTACTTTTGTCTTTCTTCGGGGTTCTTAACGAAGTGGTGTATTTTTTCTTTGAAGTCTTGTGGATTGTCCGCATAGACAATCTGGTCAGGAAAGACTTCTTCTTCCATAGATTGAACTCGATCCGATATGCAAAAACCTTTGCTCAGTAAAACCTTGAACGGTCTTTCTATAATGTCATACCCGAAGTCTTGTGAGTGCGGCTCACTTACGTTTGGGCAAACAACGCTAGAGAAGAAAAGGTCTTTAACTCTCTCATTTGAAAGCCTGCCTAATCCTTTTGGTGTAGGCCAGTTGTTTCCAAATATTTTTACATTCAGGTCTTCATCACATATGGGTAGCATATATTTATCTAATGACTTGGCTTTATAGGGCCAGTAGCCACCAACAAAGGCTACGTCAGATGCTAGGTGCTCATCAAAGGAACCATTATAGTAATCATAAACATCCGCCCCATGTATGAGCGAGACAGGCTCTACGCCTATCTCTCTCCAGTGACCATGAGTTTCTTCTATCCACTTTTGGGTGTAGTGATTGTGAACAAAGTCAGGCTTGCCGGTTTGTCTTTTAAGTCTGTCTACTAGCCTTATTTCATCTTCGCTAGCCTTGAGAATAGGATATTTTTCTCTATCTATAGACTCGTTGAGTTGTCCCCAATCAGAAGCTCTCATAACGACCTTCATGTGAGGTCTTTCTTTTATGCACTTAATGATTGCATCGCTGAGATTGTAAGTTTGACCCATAAATACAGTAGGTTCAAACTCATCGAACGCATCAAAGGCAGACTTACCATCCTTTTCCCACAGGCTTACATTCCACCCGATTGCAGAAAAGACCTTTGCCCATCCCATTCTTATATAGTAATGAGCATGAGGCCCATCACTCTGTATCATCACTCTCATTCAAATAAGTCCCTAGAAGAGTCGATCTCTTTGATTCGCATATTTCTAGGCTCTATCGCATTTATTGTAAGACCCTTGTCTAGTATCTTGTTGAAAATTTCAAATGGATAAAGCTTTGATTTTCTTTTTTCGACACACTGCTTTTTGAAAAATTTTAGTTCTTCATTTTCTAAAAATATTATGTGTGCCCATTTCGTGTCTAGCCCATAGGCAAAGTTAGTTATCTTTTTGTCAACTACATTAACCCCTATCTCGCTCTCCTTAAATCTTAGTTTGCTATCTACTAGAGCGCAAGATCCGTGTTTTGTTATTTCGCTAATTGCGGATGGGCTAAATATGAGATCTCCGTATACTATCATGACGTGATCGGTCATGCAAACATTCATACATAGCCTTATGGACTCGGTTATATTTGTTTCATTGTAATCTCTGTTTTCTACTATCCTAACCTTGCCCAGTAACGACTTTATGACCTTATCTGCCTCAAACCCGACGCAGACAATTATGTCTGAATAAGGGTATATATTTTTAATTGACGCTATTATTTCTTCTATTATGCTTTTGTTTTTCTTAGGAACTTCTAAAAGACACTTTGGGCCATATGACTTCATGCGGTTGCCAATACCAGCTATAGGTATTATTACCGTAAGCGGCTTTTCTGGACTCAATCCCGGATGATTGTTTTTTATTTGGGTAGTAAACCTATTGCTGGCCATTTGCTCTCTGCTGTGCTTTTTCTACTACCCGTTGCCAATTTCTTCCCCAAACAGACTGGTCTACCGTAAAACTAGAATTCAGTCCAGTGACTCTTACATTTGTAAGTGCTAAAGGTACATGCCCAATTATGTACTTTTCACTTATCCTCATCCATAAGTCGTAGTCTTCACAAGTCCTCATAGTCTCATCATAGTATCCAGTTTCTTCTTTGGTGTTGACCAAGGCTTGCTTTGTTATCAAAGAACCACTATGAACAATACATTCTCTAACTAATTTATCACGACTGTAAGGCTCTTTGTATTCTCGTATAACCTTACCCGTCTCAGTATTAATCGTGTCATAGTCTGCATAGACAGCTCCTATCATTGGACTTTTTTTCAGCACGGACACGCATGTGTTTATCTTTGATGACTTCATCCAGTCATCAGCGTCTAATATTGCGTAGATATCAGTTTCGTCAATAGTGTAATCAATACCGATGTTCCTCGCCTTACTAGGACCGCCATTTTTGCATTTGATTGCAATCAAGGTCGTGTAGCCATAAGGCCCTGTGTTGTCTTCTCTTATAATAAGAAGGCCGCCCTCTTCGGTTTCATCTTTAACTATCTCGGCATAAGAGTCTGTAAAATAGCTTGTGATTAAATCCCAAGAGCCGTCGGTAGATCCGTCATCTACTATGCAAATTATGTTCTTGTACACCGAGTACGTTTGCTCTAAAGCGCTATCTATTGCATTTCCTAGATATTGCGAGAGGTTATAGTTTGCTATCAGTGTCGTTACTACTGGGTTCATACTTCCGACCAAGAATAAATGCCTTTTTGATTGTAGTGCTTTTCCATCTCTTCAATTTTTTCTTTTATAGGAATTCCACGATTACCTCTTAAGTTCTTGAATATAAAGGTCGAAAAAGCATATCCCGAAAATGTCTCATCAGAATCAAAGTATGATACGCTCTTGAGGTCTCTCACTATTGCGTTGTTTATTTTTTCTTCTGGATTAATTGTGAACTTTTCTCCTGCTTTTACGCAGACGAGATAGCCATTTTTTAAGGTAGAGAAGGAATTGTCTAAGGCATCTACAACATTAGTAATAGATAAGGCAGTGTTTTCAACAACTACTTTAGTGGTGATACCAGTGAGAGATTCACAAGTCGCAGACAACTCTATGATCTCATTTACCGTTATATTCTTACCTACGAAGATGGTAATGAAACTTTTCTTGCCCAACTCTGGCATAGATTCTACGGTGGACTCTACGTCTTCTTTAATCTTTGAATATAAAAAGAGCCCAGAGGCATCAATGAAATAACCGACTGCAATTTTGGCCTCTTGGTAGACTACCTCTGAAGGATCTTTTGAGCCAACAACAAACTCAATCCAGTCCTCATTTCTATTTAGAGAGCAAAGAGCGCCTTCAACTTGTTTGTATTTTTTTTTCGGTCGCTTCGTCGGTTACGGTATTGATATTAAAGCCTTGTTCTGCATATTTTTCAATTCTTCCAATTTTGCATCTTGTTTGAGAATTTTCTTCAAAATCTGCAAATACACAATCTATACAGTCTGTGGTCAGCTTTTGTTTTTTTATTGGTTTCATTGGCGAGTTCCTTCAACAACTAAGTCAAATCCTCTTATTCTTTTTTTTGTGAGTCTCAAGTTTCTAGATGATAGTTGGTTGGATATTGATTCTAACGTATATGAGCTTAACTTAACGTCCCAAGGCTGGGTGAATTTTCCATGAACAAGCTCGTCATACTGTTCGTCATTTATCGTAGAAGAAACAAAATTTCTTGAAATTTCTAACGAGTCAATATCTTTAATTATTATCTTGCCGCCGTGCCGTAGCTTGCTAATCCAATGGTCTATGGCTTGCAACGCCTGTCTCTTTTCCAAAAATGAAAGCACGTTGTCAATCAAGATTTCGGTGCACTCGTTGTCTGAAACAAAATCATTTAAGTTTCTAACATCAGCCTTTACAAATCCAGATTGATTTGCCACTGGGTTGATATTAACATAGCCGCTCTTAGTAGCCGTTCCTTTTATAGTAATATAGATTTTCATACTATCCTCTAAAAGTTACTTTTGATGCTTCGTAAAATATGTCTAACCACTGGTTGACAAATTGCTCTTCAGAGTAGTGGTCAACTATTTTTTGTCTTGCTTTTTTGCCCATTTCTAACGCCATTTCTTCATCGTTACTGAGCAACTCAAGATATTCTCGCATTTCTTTTTCGTCGTTGGTAATGAATCCATCAACGCCATGTTCTATGATCTCTGGTATCATGCATGTCGCCGTGCTTACTACAGCACAACCACAAGACATTGCTTCCAGTAATGCTGTTGGTATTGGCGATATTGTAGATGTGTTCAAAAATATTCTGCTTGTTTGGTAGGCTGACACTAATTCCTCTATAGAGGAGGATGGCTTTGACAAACCTTTAGTGTCGCCAATTACCCTGTGTGGCAAACCTTCAATAACACGCTGCCATATGCCAAATCCACAACACCAGTCTCTGTTTATCCAGTCATTGACAACAGATAAAGAGTGATTGTCTTTGTCACACTTTAGTGGTTTAAATAGTTCTGTATCAACTCCATGAGTGATGACATCTGTATCATTTCCAACTTCCCATCTCCATTCTCCTATGCTGTATTCAGATATAAATAAATTTATATCTCCTCTCATAAGTCTAGTTTGCTCTTTGACTTCTTGAGGCCAGTTTGGAACAGGCAGGGTATGCTCTAAACTTATCATCGGAAGATGCATCTTTTTAGCGAGCTGGGACGCTATTTGAAATTGTCCAAATTTGTTCTGCGAAAGAACAAGGTCAAAGTCAACATAGTTTGGAATTTGCAAATCCCCTAAACTCTCATCCAGTATAACATAGTTAGGAGGAAGCTTTGCATAGGACTCATTCCAGTGTTTAATTCCGTCCGCTCTAAAAGCATAGAAATTATGCCCCGTCTTGCAGAGCATCGTTTCATACCTTTCGTGAGTAGGAAAAGTCAGTATGTTTAGTGGCTCTCCAATTGTTCTGGTGGAGGCTCTGATTATATTTTGTACAGGATTATTCATTCAAAAAACTCTTCATCATGCTTCCTATGATTTCGTATGAATACTTATGAGCATTTACCTTGCCTTTGTTCTTCATCTGCTCGTAATTTGATGGAGAAGAATCTCTCATCTCATATATAGCTCTCATAGACTTCCTAAGTTTGTTTATATCAATACAGAACCAATCTTCATTTCCTACATATAGATCATTGAATGAGTTCTTCATTCCATCAACTGGTTGCATTATGCCCTCTACGAGCAGTCCAGAATCCTCTATAAAATCTCTCATACCGCCATAGTTTGAGCATATTGGAGTTTTTCCAAAACCCATAGCGTCAAAAGCAGGTATAGACCAAGCCTCTCCATGGCTAGGCATGACAAAGCAGTCGCAAGTACTATGCAGTCTATACAGATCTTCTTCTTGTAAGTAATCAGATATTATGTAGTCTTCTTTGTATTGATTTGGGTCTTGATATATTTTCATCGAAGACTTTATTGAATAACACATTTCTCTGACAGAGTTTGCTACAGATTCTGGGTTTCCTCCATTAACTTTTAGAACCAAAGATGTTGGTTCATTTTTATGAAATTCTAGATGGAAAGCTCTTATTAGTGCTTGTACATTTTTCCTTGGGTTTAGTTCGCCAACGAAGTAAAAAATAAAGTCATCTTCTGGACAAGGTAGTTGTATAGGCTTATAGCTTTTTTCAAACTTTTCAAACTCAGTGGCGTGAGGAACAACTCTTATCGGTATATTGACCCCGCTTTTTTTAGAAGCGGTAACCATGTCTTGGTTTATAACCCAAGCTTCATCCATTAGGTTGATTTTTCTAGCCCATATTGTATTTGAAAAATGGCTAGTTTCTGTTGCATATATTGCTATATTTTTCTTAAAGCTGTCGCTATAGTCCATGTAATGCGGTAATACATGTTGTATGCAGTAATCGCATCCAGAAGAATCTTTCTTTTCAAGTTCAAGAAGTCTCTGGGGAAGCTCTGGGTTGTTGTTATTTAGCTTCACACATCTTGGTACTACGTCTATGCCTGCTTTGTCCATTGACAATATATAGTCAATTGCCGCCTTGGCCCAGCCAGTGCCTTCTCTATAGTGTGCAATATATAAAACTTTCATACCAAATCTTTTCTCATGCCGTTTTCTTGTGTAAATCCGCAGTTTTCATAAAAATCTACGTTCTCTTCAGAGCAGTGTAGCATGACCTTAGAACAATCAGAATCTACAGCTAATTCACATAGATAATCAACTATTTGTCTCCCTATGCCTAGCCCACGATACTTTTTTTCTACAACTACATCTTCTATATGTGCAACGCAGTCGCCTCTTAGTTTTTGCTCAATGATTACTTTGCCTGTGCCGATAACTGTGCCTTTATATTCGGCGACAACTATCATTTGCGTCAGATCGTCTACATACAATTCCCAAGAATCTTCAGGCGATATTTTGTATGGACAATCACTAAGCTGGTCTAAAAGGTCAAGAGCGCCCTCAAGGTGATGTTCAGACAAAGTTGTTAATTCAAAATCATTCATTATTCTGGCGTGATATTATAAATTTTTCCGTTGATGTTGATTTTAGCATGGTAATTAGGATGTACAGTCAAAGACCTTATTTTTCTTTTTGTAGCCTCGTCGATTTCAACAAAATCATTTATGGATTTTTTCTTGTAGTATGTAGTGTTATCTTGAGCAAAAGACTCTGGCAATTTACCAACACAAATATTGGCAGCGTGCTTTCTTAATATAGCTAGTAAAGTTTCGTATGACTTGTGTACTAAGTCTCCTGCCGTGTCTGTCTTTTCTATAGCAAATCTTTGGCACTCTATTATATCCCCGCGATCGAACTCTTCATTCATATAGTGCATGGTCGCGCCAAAGTTTTCTGATTCATTCATTATGGCATGGTAAGCCACGTTTCTACCACCGTATTCAGGTAAAGGTGCTGGATGAAAGTTTATCCAAGTCTTGTCAAGTTGTTCAGCGGGTATTTTGTAAGTATATAAAAAGCTAATGCCAATATCGTACTCAGGAAATTTAGATATTTTTTGTTTAAGGCTGTGGTTAATTACAGGAGAGTAAGACTCAATTATATCAAGAGCCTTCTTAGAACAATCACAGCCATGTGAAGCAAATAATATTTTCACTACTTAAACACTTCAAACTTCGAGACATCAATGTAATTTCTATGCGAGCAACTATCAGCGTTAATATCTGGCAAATCGTTTAATATAAGCAATCCTCTAGCTGCGTCTTCTGGAGTCATGTAAAAATGCCAGCCAACCATGTCAACATTATCTTCATCATAGGTAGCTGTAGTATTTCTACCGTCTATTCTGGCTTTTCTCAGCCAATCATAGGCTTCTTTGCTATCTGTAAGAATCATGCCGCCCCTACCTATTGGCAAAATCTTTTTGATTTGAAAAGATAGTACCATAAGGGTATTAGGCTTATACATGTCTTTAGTGAATCTAACAGCAGCGTCCCATATTGGATATGGCTTTAGTTGATAGGCACCACTCCATTCAAGGTCGTCAAACACAGGATTGCATCCAGCGTGTTTAATTTGCATTGGCACTGAAACCCATGTTCTGCTAGGGATCGTTATGTCACCTTCGCATCCTAGATATTTCATAGCTAAGAACAGGCCGTGAGAACAACAATCTACAGCTACTGCATACTTGCTTCCAGTAAGTTTGGCTACCTCTTCTTCAAAAGCATCCACGACATCTCTTGGGTCATTCCATTCATAGCCAATAGATTTAACATCTTCTAATTCATTCCGCTGCCATTTTTTAGGCAGTCTACCTAGAGGCCATGCTTCATATTTTTTATCTGACATTTTGGAGCCTCCTAGATTCCCATTGGTTGAACTTTTCTCTCATCTCATACAGCATTTGATAAGCTGTATTTCTGTCAAATTCAGCATACTGCGGCTTGACTGATTTCCAAGAATCTTCGTTAAAGTATTCATTTCCAGTACCTTCTATGTAGACTCCATAATTTAGATCCCTAATCAATCTGGATTCCATGTAGGAGTCGAGCTTAGAAGGCATTCCTAAAACATTTATAATTAGCCATCTAGCATATTCTCTATTGCTCATGTTTGGAGGGACTCTGTCTAATGGGTGAAAAATTCTAGACGCAGATTCCCAAGTCGTACTATGTGGTTTGGCTTCTATTGCATCAAATACTGATTCCCATTTCTTGCAGGTTTTGTCCCACTGATAGTGTTTCTCAAACAAGTCTCTTGTTTTCTTAGACTTGGCGTCTCTTTCCTCGCTTGACATCCCAAAGAAGTCAGAGAATATTTGAGCAGCAGCATCATTATCAGGAACAGCTCTTTCACATCCGGTTTCTAGTTCTATATATGTTGATTTCAGAGGTATTGGGTAGCCTTGCAATTTTCTGACAACACTAGACATAGCAGAGTAATCTATACTCGCCACAGGAATTCCGCATCCAGCAGCCTCGACCTGCGGAAGACCAAAACCTTCGCTATTTGCATACTGGACGTACAAATCAAATGTATTCATGATTGAAGACAGAAATTCATAGCTAACTCCATGCTGTACATTTGCAGGCACTGCGTCATTGAATCCACAATGCGTACACTTTGCAAATGCGTCTTGAAAAAAGCTTGGAAATGCGTGTTTACATCTAGGGCAGACGTAAGTCATTAGCACTTTAGAAGAAAGGCCATATCTATTTATTATCTTAGGTAGATCCCATCCCAAATCTGGGAAACTAGTATGACAATATAGATAAGTTTTTTCTGAGTTGGGCTTTTCTAAAAACTTAGCGAAAGCCTCAAACAAGTCAGGAAATAGCTTCCTCCTTTGGTTTCTCATGACTGTTCCAATTATTTTAATATCAGAACTAAAGCCTAGAGACTCTCTATGTTTTTGCTTATCTTCTATTGGCTGATAAGCCATATCCGCAGAAGGACAAGCGCTGCCAACGCAGTTTATTCTATTGTTGGATTCTTTGACTAAGGTTTCATATCCCCAGTCTGAATAATTTAATACGTAATCAGCACTGGCGAATGTATCAATCCACTGTTCGTTTTGTGGGGCGGCATCTACAGTCGGCATAATGACCCAACTGAAGAAATCTCTAAAGGTAGACTTTTGTTGATGCTCGATCATCCAAAAATCTCTAATATCACATACAATGTCGGGCTTGAAATCTAATGCTACTGCATCAAATCTCCAAGCGCCAAACTGGTTTACCGGCTCTTCTCCATAAATTCTATGACCTTCCCTATCGTCGTCAGCAGGAGTGTTTGGATAAAATCTCCAAGGGATTGATGCGATTCTAGGATCGCCATCTTTGCCATATGACGCGAACTCAGCGATTTCATATTTACCGCTAGCGTGTAGCCTTCTAAGGATTTCACGACTGTAAGTTGCATATCCTGTGTTCAAGTAGGAAGCTTCTGAACAGAAGAGTATTTTTTTCTTCATTTGTTGGAGTCTCTTAGTATCTCAATTATTTCCTTAACGAACTTTTTTACTTCAGGTTTGTTGAGGGATTCGTAATGGCTCCCAAGCAATAGTTCGGAAATTTCAAAGTAAGTATATCCTTGTCGTTTCATTTCTAAAACAAGCTTTTGTATGTCTGATAACGAGTCAGGTATGTACTCTGAAAAAGACAGTGGATTGTTGTCTAGAAGATCTGTGTCAAGGTGTTCTGTTCTTGGTTTTTTCGTAAGCCTAGCAATGTGATTTCTAATGCAGATCCTAGCAAACTTTGAGAACTTGGACTTTTTTTCGTCATAGTTTCTCACTGCATACAACAGCCCAATGAGTCCAACTTGTATAAAGTCATCAATGCTTTCTGACGGGTCGGACAAGAAGCTCATTGCTTCGGCTACAACAAGTCCATAATTCTCCTTAATGATTTCATCTTCGCTAAGCGACTTCATGAACTTTCTTTTTGTTGCTCAGTATTTCAAATTCATTGACTCTGAATCTTGTCGTTTGGTGCATTTTACCAGTCTTCTTACTGCTCCAGTTGTTGTTCCTAGCACAAGCTACAACTTCTATTTTATCACCCTTTTTACACTTTGAGAAAATGACTTCACCACCAGTGTCCCAAGCCTCAAAATCAAAGAAATTAACGAACTCCTGAGTATCTCCGTCTTTTACTTTCCTGTGTTCAGTTATAGCCAGTCTAAAAGTCGTCAGCCTAGCTCCAGAATCGAAGTCAATCATCTTTGGGTCTGAAGTCAGCCTTCCGATAAATCTGCAATAGTTTGAAATAGTCTGCACTAATCTAGCTCCTTCACGTTGTCAACGACTACCGAGTCTTGTTTGTTGTTTGTATCAACTTTGCCAACTAGCAAGAGGTTGTTGCCTTCATACATTATATGTTTATGTTCCTCATAAGCGTCATGAAAAACAACAACATTATCAATAGTGCCAGAAGAATCCTCAACTTTTAGGAAAGCCATATCCCTTCCTACGTTCTTTCCCTTCTTTGATGTGTACTTTCTGATCTCAGAAAGGTTAACGGCTAGAGTCACATTGCCCTTTTTGCCATTTACTATGTCCTTGCAAGAGGTGTTGGCAATTGAGTAGTTTTCTGAGGAACGAACCTTTGAGTAGCTTATGGACGTACCAAGATACTCCTCTTCATGACGTATTATCATAATAGGATCGTCTTCCATGCTCATCATCGGGTTCTTGATTGAGTCCAACTGGCTCTTTACAAACTCAGACCTCTTCTTAGTAGATGTACCACCGCCTTGCTTCTTGGTAGGCCATAAGGCTTCTAGTAAAGACTCTAGGCTTTCATGTTGCTCCCACCTCTCTTGCGCCCACTCTTTCTCTTTATTGGTCAGCGCATTAAAAACAGACAGGTCTGCAAGCATTTTGTTTCTTGCTATGCCTGTGAACATAAAGACTCCCGCATGTATCATCGCAGTGACAGGCCTTTGTGGAAGCCTTCCTAGCACCAAACACAAGGCTTGAAACCAATTTAGTTCCTCTACGTTTTTATTGGTGTAGCTGTTAGAAAAATCGACCACATCGCGTATTTTATCTAGATGACTTTTGCCGACAGACTTAACGTCCAAGAATCCAAATCTGATCTTGTCGTCGCAAAGGCTGGTGTGAGGCTTGATAAAGTTTAAGGACGGCGGAAATACATATATGTCAGAGAGTCTAGCGTCACTTATAAGCTCTCTAACCTCTTCTTGAGGGTTTGGCTTAGCATGAGCATGAGACAGCCAGCTTGCGTAGAACTTTTTAGGAAAATGAGCCTTGCAATACGCACTCCAGTAACCGCATATTGCATAACTAACAGCATGAGACTTGTTGAAGGCATAACGACTAGACTTTTCGATCCAGCTAAATATCTCCTCAGCCACATCCTTTTTTATGATACCTACCTTCTTGGCTCCCTTGATGAAGTCTTTTTTAACTTCCGCCATGAGAGATGCCTTTTTCTTGCCGATCGCTTTTCTCAAGTTGTCCGCTTCCTCAAGAGAGAAGCCAGCTAGCTTTTGGGCTATCTGCATTGATTGCTCTTGATATACAAGCACGCCCTGAGTCGACTTCAAGATTGGCTCTAGTGATTCATGGAGATACTCTATCTCTTCATCGCCGTCTTTTCTATCGACATAGTGCTGCGTCATCGACTTGCCATCGACAATCGCCTTAAGAGTTCCCGGCCTAATGATCGAAAGAAGTGCAGATAACTCTTCTAGATTTCTTGGTTTTACTTTTTTTGCCCAAGATCTACCAAGACTGCTTTCAAGCTGAAACACACCTTTGGTTTGCCCAGAGCAAATCAAGTCCCAAGTATCTTTGTCATTGAAACCTACGTTTCTTATGTCGATATTTGAGTTATTAGAGGTGTGTTTTTCCATCAGCAAATGCCTTTTCAAAACGGATCTGAGGAGCGAAGCGTCTGTGCAACTTCATAAATCCAATCATCATATTAGCGGTGTCTTTGACATCCTGCAATGCGTCATGAGCATTGGTTGTGTCCATACCCATGAGTTCTCGCATAGAGTCCATACCGATCCTATTGACATCGGGATTATTTTCCATCCACATCCAAACAGTATCCATAAGGTCTAACCTATGAATCTTGTCAAATAAGCATTGCTTGCCAGTTTTCTTGTTTATAGGCCCGTATTGTTGGCATAGTCTTTCAACAATCGGCATATCAAACCCGTTGATGTTGTAGCCCGCAGCGATAGGCGCATAGTACGGTGTGCCTTTCCAGTTGTATCTGTTTACGAACTCAGTAAACTTCTCCCATACAACCTTTGGCAAGGGAGCGTCTTTTAGCTCCTCTCTGGTCTTCTTATTGACGGCTAAGGCTCCATCTTCTATTGGGTCTACACCCATCTCAATTGCCTTATCGTCATCTAGTTCTGGCCTAATCAGGCTCTCAAAATAACCGTCAGGCTGTACGGTCAAGTTCCTGCCGTGAATCGCCACTGCCGCAATCTGAATAGCTTGCGTTTTATGTGGGTCTCTTGAGCCTGTTTCAAAGTCAAAAACAATTATGTCTTTTCTATTCATACGATCTGTCAACTTTCTTCTTGGTTTTGAAGAAGGCATCTAGCGCTTCTTCCAAATTATAAAAAATGTTTGTTTCTATTTTTGCGCCGTTTTCATACCACACTTGAAAGCCAGTGCGATTAACCATCCCTTGAATGTTGCATTTACTCAAGTCACACAGGGACAACTTTCTTTTGTACTCTGAAAAGCCTCTAGTTTCAAGCCTCTCTATGATTTTTTCTTTATGAGTTTTGTTCATGAGTCACGCCCATAACCTTATCTAATAGCGATATTCCTAGTATGTCGAATTTAACATGCCCCATAGCTTCTAAGTCATTCATTTCCATTCCAGCTATCTTCTCGGAAGATTTCTTGTCAGACAGCATTGGGCAAACGTGGTTCAAATTTTGGGAGGATATCACAACTCCAGCTGCGTGCTTCCCTTGAGACTTGAACGTTCCCTCAATTCTTATCGCCTGCTCAAAAAACTTAGAGTGATCTCCAGACAAGTTCCCGTCCTCGTCTATCCTGCAATAGTCATACAGTTCGTCAGGCTGATTCATCAGCGCCCAAGTGATTAGCGACGGATTATCCATATCAGCAAGCTGGTCTGATATTTGGCTTTCCTGTGGAAGACAACTTGTTATCTTCTTTATCTCGTCGTAAGAGCACGCCTCATGCAGGCGTAGAACTTCGCTAAGCGCACTTCTTCCTTGAAGGCATATATATGTGATCATCTGGCTAACATTGTCTTTGCCGTACTTCGATTTAATATAATCAATGACATCATCTCTGCTAAGTGCAGGGACATCAATATCTATATCTGGCAAGGATACGTGATCTGCTGTGTTTCTACCAGAGTTATAGAACCTCTCGAAGATAAGTCCATGCTCGATCGGGTCAACTAAAGTTATACCAACTAGGTACGAGACTAAGCATCCAGCCGCAGATCCTCTGCCCGGCCCAGCAAGCAAGCCGAGGTTGTTAACATAATTGACAATATCCCTGACTATCAAAAAGTATCCAGCCAGATCTGCATCATCAATGACCTTTAGTTCTTTTTCAATCCTAGCCCTATACTCTTCTATAGCTTCTTCCGTGCCTACCTTACCTTGCTTTATCAGTATGTTTGCCCATCCTTCACGACACAGCTGTCTTAGATATTCAATTTCAGAAAGTCCGTCAGGACATTCAAACTTAGGAAGTTTTGGCTGATCGAGTATGTCGTATTCTTCACACATGTCAGCTATGAGCTTGGCGTTTTGTATTTCATGCTCTAGATTTACTTCTTTGATTTCTTCTAGTGACGGTATGTGAAAGTTGTTTGATCTTAGAAAACATCCAAAAGACACATCTTGGTTTTCCTCTATCTTCTTCTTCAACTTCTTCATCGTGGTGTTCATCAAAGAGCATAGCAATAGCGTATGGTCAATAGAGTCTTGCTTCTCTGGGTAGTGAGAGTCTGCTGTTGCTATCGAATGTAGTTTGTATTTTTTGCACAACCACCTTAAACCTTTGACAATCATCCTGACCGCCGCAGAGTTTTCTTGGTCGATTGCTTGTATTTCAATGAAGAAGTTTTCTTCACCAAAGATGGATTGATACTGACGCACTTTCTCCATCACTTTTTCATTCCAGCCATCAGCAATATAAGACTTAACAGCCTCTTCTGTTTCTGCTGAGTAAGCAGCTTTTGGATCAGAGAACATCGCATTAGCTATATCGCTATTGGGATGCCCGCTGAATGCAATCAGTCCTTCCGAATAATTAGCAAGTGTGTCTAAATCAAGCCTTGGCTTGTAGTAGAAACAATCTTCGTCATTGCTGCGAGAGACTGCTTTAACTAGGTTGTCCCATCCGGTTTTGTTTTTAGAGATAACACACAAATGGCTTAGGTCTCTATTTTCAGCAGTCTGCACTGAAGGGGACTGTTTACAAAGATAAAACTCACAACCTAATATTGGCTTGATGTTTTTCTTTTTCATCGCCTGAACAAAAGCCACAGCTCCAGATATGTTTCCATGATCTGTAATAGCGCAAGATGTGTAACCCAACTTCTCACATCTATCAGCCACTTGTTCTGGCTTGCTGAGTCCATCTAGTAAACTATAGTGCGTGTGTAAATGGAGTGGAGTCCAACTCATTTCTTGTCTTCTTCGTCCTCTGCAAGTCTGCCTCCGCCGTCGCCGTATTTGGCAATTTTGGAAACATTTCCATATTCCTGCACTACTTCCGTAATGCCTTTGGTTCTAATCTCATCTCTAATGAACTGACACACACTTCTGTTTGGATCTTGCTCAGAAGGTTCGCTAAACTTACAAAGCTTCTGGCACTTCCAGTGCGAGTTCTGGTTTGACAAAAGTCTTGGATACTGACAAGACTTTATCTGCTCAAACTTTTTCCTCAGTATGTCTTCTGCCTTTTGAAAATCGTCATCGTCAAAACACATGGAGAATAAGCCTCCATCATTTATGTAGTAGATGCTGACAAAAAACTCATAGTCAGGATACATGCTTCTGAGTGCGTAATAGTATAAGAGAAGTTGAGTATCTTTTTCAAGGCACTCGATAGTTTTTTCTTCTCCAGTTGCCCAATTAAGTCTCTTGCCCGTCTTATAATCTAGGATTTCAAAGTAGTTTTCACCCCTAGTAACGATGAGGTCAACAGTCCCTTTTATTGAAAGATAACCCTCAAGGACTTCATCACCAACTTCATATTTGTATTTTGCCCAAGGTTTCTTGATCTCAATGTCAAAGAAAAGCTCGGTTGCATATACGTCTTGATTTCTTGGGTCTAGGTCTCCGTGATTGTACGCAAGAGCTTTCTCCGCCCATCTTAAACAAGTCCTCCTATCAGCTTCGGTAATATTCACTTCGGGGAACGCACTAGTGTAGTAGTCAAACGCAATGTCATTCAAAAGCTTTATGTCATCGCACTCTGCCAGCGTCAACTGCCTTCCGGTCTCGTCGTCATCAACGATGTCAAGACCTTTGTTCATGGCGACCTTCTTGTCGCCCAGAGTTTGCATTACCTTGTGAGTGATAGTACCCATCAAGGCCTTCTTATTTGTCTTGTCCTTGAAGGACAGGTTGTATTGAAGAAAGTATTTCTGCTGGCAAAATTCCAGCGTGCCTAAGCTACTGCTTCTGTGGTAACAAACTAACATCTAGTGGTTCCAAATCTTCTATGTTCATATTGTACATTTCCACATGGGTCTCAAAGTCATTAGTCCTGCCTCGCCTGTCAGGGTCTGGCTTGCCTTTTTGACACAGACGAGCTTTAGCAAAATATTCTTTTGGTTGCATTTGTCCAGTGATCCATATGGATTTAGGTTCGTAATAAATTCTGTCTCTTCCTTCTCCTATATGCCTTCCAAACGTAATGCTTGTAAAGATGTAAAGGTCAGGATTTTGGTGCTTGCTGGTCTTGGCAATTGACACTTGCCAGTCCGGCCTTGGGTCATATTTTCTGCGTTTTGTTTTGACTTCTATTTTTTTGTACTTGTGATTGTCAACAATCAAGTCATGGTTGTACTTGTCGCTGCCCTCGTCGCTACTCATAATGACCGCCTGTATGTAGGCAGCTACAGCCTCTTCGCCAAGGTATCCAGCCGTGTTTCCTTTGCCCTTAAGTATGGAGTTGTTGATTGATCCCAAGGCGAGAGACTTCTCGTAAGCTCTCCGTACCATCTGTTGGTCAAACGGTATCTCTAAGATATTAGTCATTTTTGATCCTGAAGTCTGATGTCTTTGATTGCAACCATCCCCAATCAAGTAGTTGTTTGAGTATGGCTCTGTTCGTTTCGTCAATAGTTGATTCTGAGTTGTCAATCACAGCGTCGAAGCCTTCATAGTCTGAGAGAGCGCTTTCACTGGAGTGTTGATCTTCAGAAAATGCCCGTCTCGTAAGTCTGATGACTTTTCCACCTGCCTCTTGTATGGCCTTGACTTCGTTAGGAAATCTAACATCGGCTATGATTGCAAGCTCTGTGTTTGATGAGGCTATTCTTTTGATACAGCTATCAATCCAAATGTTGTCATACATTTTTCTGCATATGTCGGTTCCAAAGTATTGCAAGAACTCCCTACCTGTCATTGGGCCAGTTGCAGAGCCCGTATAGCCGGGCATGTTCTCCCAAAGCAGTTTAGTCGGCGTATCCTTTTCTTCGTTGGTCCCATAGCATTGCTCTGGTTCTAATCCAAATATTTCTACGGCTAAAAATTTAAGAGCATCAGCGAAACTGAAGAGCCTAACAAAAGGCCATATAGATCGAGACGCAAAGGCGGCGAACTCTTCATCCATTCTTTCAATTTCAAGCTTGCCAACCCCTTCCTTTTCCTGACCATTCTCGTCTAGGGTTGTGGTATTCACTAGCAAATCTCCAGACTCGTTCATCATGAATTTACTAATAACTTCGTAATATCTCAGTTGATAACCATGTAGAAAGTTGGCACATGTATTTTTGCCAGCCTGCTTTGCTCCAGATATTCCTATTATCTTCATGTTAGATCCACTTCTGTATTTGGGGCACGATCATTTGTTTTATCTCTTCGACGGTCATTTCGCCTACGTCTTTTGCTGGTATCTGCGGCTCGATTATTTTGCAGATTCTACCCAACCTCTCTCTGATTGTCTGCTTAGCCTTTTCTCCAGCATTGTCGTTGTCTGTTAGTATGATAACATTAAATGCTCCAGATGTCTCGATAATTCTAGACTGAGCATCGCTCAGGCTAGCTCCAAACATTCCTACTACATTCTCTATTCCTGACTCATGAAGTCTCCATACGTCGCCCTGACCTTCGACAAGTATAACGCTGCGTAGCTCTCTGATTTTATCTTTTGCAAACCAGTATCCGTATAGGTAGTTTGACTTCTTAAAGTTTTTGGAGTTTATCCACTTGTACCCATTATCTTGTTCTATGGTTTGTCTTCCAAGGTGGGCTACCACAAATTCATGGTCATCATCGTACACAGGCACGACGACCCTGTCCTTCATTGGAGAGCCTTCTTTGACAGAAAGACCTATATCAAACTTATCTAATACTTCTTTTGAGTAGCCTCTTTTTATGTAGTACTGAGGAGGCATTACTAGTGCTTTCCTCACATCCTGCCTACTTATACCAGAAGTCTTCTTCTCAGGTTTGCTGTTTACTGCGTTTATTATCCTTTGGAAGTTTCTTTCAACAAAGTCAAAATTATTATCCAATGATTTTGGATTTGTGAACTTGAGAGCGAAGGTAACAGCCTCTTTGAACGTTGCGTTTTCCTCTCTGTCTCGTGACAGCAAGGCTCTAATAAACCCAATCGGTGTCGTAAAGAACTCTTTTTCGCAGTGGTTAGTCCAGCACTTCCAACAGCCATAAAATTCCTGCTCAGGATCTAAGCGGATAGTACATCCATGAGGATTGTCAGCGCCTTCATGAATTGGACATACCATTCTTATCATGTCGCCCAAGTCCTCGTACTCAAGCTCGAAGTGGTCTAGCAACTCCCTCATCTTGCCAGCAACTAAGACGCAAAGTTCCGCGAGCTCTTCCTGACTGAGAAAATTAGGCGAACGGGTCATCTTCTGCTTCTGATTCATCGAGTCTAAACTCTTGTTTGTCTGGAACCTCATTGTCAAAACCCTCTTTCTTAAACCTACCAAGCTCTTGGAGCTCGACCTTGGTGCCTGTTTCTTCAATTTCGGCAGTAGAACCCTTCATCTTTAGGTTAATATAATCACCTATGTTTTCGAGTCCTGCTCCGTGCCTAACAACAATTGGAATTAATTTCCGATTGCCGCTTTCACCTTTGTCTTCAGCTATCTCTTCATCAGATTTCAGCTTGAATATTGAGAAGCTAGTGCAGTTCCAAATAATTCTATCGGAGCCAGCTACAGCATCCGTAGATTCCCTGCTTATCCCATCTCTATTCAGTTGAACAAACGTAAGACAAGCAAAGTCATTATTCTTTGCTAGATTGTGCAAGTCAATCATCTGCTGGCCAAGTACCTCATACTCCTGCCTATCAGCAGTTTCAGAAGCGCTCATTATCTTCAAGTAGTCGTAAATTACAAGACAGTCATTAGTATTTCCATTTTCATCAGAACCAACTTCTTTCTTGACCCATCTTCTTATAATAGAAAGGGTCTCATCGAAGGGTCTGCCAGCCACACTTTTGTAGTGTATCTTGGATTTCTCAAATTTATCTATTGCCTTGAGAACACTTTCTCTGCCGCCAGCTTGTTCGGCGGCATTACCAGTAGCGATGTCGTTTATGTCATAACCACTAAACCTAGCAAGTATCCTGTGCCAATGATCTTGTTCAGACATCTCTGTGTCCAGTATCAGGACTGGGATGTCTAGTTCGACAGCTGCGTGTATTGCTACAGCGTCTGCAAACATACTTTTACCAGTCTTTGGCCTAGCACCTATGACATCTACGCATTTTCTTCTAAAGCCTCCGCCGATTGCTTTGTCGTATCTTGGAAAGCCACTACTGATGCCGATTTGTTTACATGGATTGTCGAACACATTCTTCATGTGTTCTCTTACGCCCTCTCCTAAAAGGACTGGCTTGTTGTCCATCTCCTGATTCAAAGAGTCCGACAATGTGAATATTGGTTCTTCAGCGGTCGAGATTACGTTGTCTATTGAAGTTGAGTCATCTAAGTTTTGTAGCCTCTCAACCGTTCTTAGTAAATCCCTAACAGCTCGTCGTCTGATGCAGAGCTTCCTCAGAAGTAGGGCGTGGTCTTGTGTTGCCTTAATACTAATGTCCAAGTTTGCGAGAGACCTGTAGTGATTCTCTGGTATTTTTCTAGTCAGGTACTCTGAGTAACCAAGACTTTCGCCAGCGCTCAAGATTGAAGTTATATCAACCTCTTGATCGTTCTTTAAGCATCTCTTAATACAAGCAAATACTACTTGATTTTCTTCAAGTGTAAATGAGTCGTTTCCGACTATCTCTTCGATCTCGTCAAAAGCATCTGCCCCGTACTGCATTAAGCCAGCAAGTACGGCTCTCTCTGAAGCTAAATTTTGTTGCTCTTCCATGAATTAACCTACACACCTATCACATCTATAGTACTCCCCAGCTCTTGCTATGCTTGCGCTTACCTCAAAAGACTTACCGCAAGCATGACACTCCAAGTTAATAAACTTAGCTGGCTTTCTATTTCTAGGAACGGGATCGACATCGGGAGTTATATTCGCCTTGTCTTTAGCCTCTGTTCCATCGTCAACAAACTGGTTCTCTCTAACCTGAATTGATTCTCTTCTTCCGTACTTTCCACCTACTGATTTGTTTTTGTTGTGGTTTGTTGAGAAGTCTTCATCTTGCACCTGCCTCCGCAACACTTCTTTTTCGGCAGCGGTGGTAGTGGCGGGACTGGAGGCAGGGGAGGTGTCATCTTCGACATCTGCTGGCCCATCTTCTCGCACTTCTTCTGGCAACCTTTCTCCCGAAAGTAGTTCATAACCTGCTTTAATTTTTTCAATATCATCTGAAAGTATTCCTTCCTTAATCAGCGATAGGCCTTGTATCAAATTCATAATTTCTTACCTAGTTCTAAAAGGGTATCTGCCATTCTTCTTGTATCTCTTATTAGGTTGTCGAACCAGACAACCCTTGAGTTTGCTAATCTCCTGACGTTCCAAACCTTCTCGGCAAAAGCGTCCTGAGCTATAACTAAGTGGTACTTTTGTTCCCATTTTGTGTACTTGTCGAACTGGTCTGCCTGTCGGCTGACGGTTCTGTTGAGAACGTCGTCGCACCAGTCGAGCCTGATTTTATGTTTGTTGTAAATGAGCTGGAGGTGGTTGCAGTAGGAAAACAGTACATACGCTTTAGCCAAACATTCTTTTGGAGAGAGCAGTAATATTTTTTCATATCCGAGCTTTAGCGTCTCCTCAGCCTCTTCATTCTTTTCATTAACCACAACACCTTCTGACAAAAGGTAATTGTCCAGCTTGGTAATTAATTCTTCAATTGGTTCATAGTTGTAATACTGATCTAATTCTGTCTTCCCATTGTTGGTCTGATTCATCGTATTTCAACTCCACAATATTTATCTCGTTCAGTTCGCACCACTTTACTTTGTCTCTGTCTCTCGCCTTTGCCCTGAGAAACTCAAACCTATTACCATGAAAATGAGATACATATTCATAGTGCTGCCTACCATGAACCTCAACCATCAACATCCTGCTTGGCACGTAAAAATCGGCTATTAGCAGGCCTCTCGATAGTTTGTTAGATCCGGGAAGTTTGACTTCCTCAAGTATTCTATCGTGAGGTAACAGTGAGCACAAGATACCTCTTGCCCTTATATGATAAGAAGATCTTCTCTTACTATCGTCGCCGTAGACCTTGTACTTATCAAGCCTCCAGTTCCTGTCCCTACCATCAAAGCCTCTAACTTTCATCGAAAGTCAGTTCTTTTCTTAGTATGTCAACCACGATTGGATTTTGAACCATGAACTCCCTACAAGCTCCAGCTCCTTGGAACTTGAGGGTAGAGCTTATCTTATCATCGGATAAGTCGTAACCCTTTTCTTCAAGCGAAGCTCTAATCTCTTCAACATGATCGAACAAGTATTCAAAAGTGTACCAAGCACCAGCGGCTGATATCAAATCAACTTCATTTGCCATGTTGAAAAGCTCTTGAATGTGATCCAACCCAAATCCATATCTCAAATACCCAACAGCAGACGATCCGGGAAATCCACCTAGAGCCGAGGTCTTGAGGTTCCAGTGAATCAGTTGCCCAATCTGCTTGCTCTTTTCTTCCCATCCTTGGACGTACTTAACTTCCATAGAAGTGTCTGCTTGATATTGGATTTTTATACCGCCATCAGCAGTCTTTGTCCTTCGGCTATTTGAAAGGTCTGCAATATAGTGAGTGATTAATATCACAGTTACTTTCTGCTTTGGAACAATCGTTGTGAGCTTCTTAGTAAAGTCGGAAAGTATTCTAGGAAGTCCCGGCCTATAAGCTCCATCTACCTTCTTTTCAAGGTCGCGACTTGCGATCAGTGAAGATACCGAGTCTAGAATAATTACGCACTGAGGATGGTCTTTGATTAGTTGTATGATGATATCAAGATAGTCCTCGGCACACATAATGCCGTTCTCTGCACTTATTCTAGAAATCTTGTCAAGGTTAAGTCCATTAATGCCTTCGATGTTTTTGAGACTCATACGGCCTTCAACATCCACATAGTAGATATGTCTTCCTCCATGCTCTTCCTTCTGTGCATTAGATGCAAATTGCAATGCGGTTGTTGTTTTTCCACACTTAGGCTCGCCGATTAGTTGAACCCAACTACCTTCTCTAAAACCGCCGCCAAGGATTAGATCTAGAGAAGGGCTGACTGGTATCGAGGCAAGGTCTTTGAGATCGTCAAATACCTCATTGCCTGACTTAACTATGTTTCCATAGTCTTTGCCGTATTTCTTTTGTAGCACGCCTACTACAGCTTCGCTGCTAAATGCAATGTCTGCTTTAGTCTTCTTTTTTGCCATTTTCTAAACCTCTTAGTAGCGATAGTTGTGACTTGTTGCCAAACGGCTTTCTTGGTTTTGAGGACGTATTGTCTTCAACCTCTACGGGCTTCACTGGTTTTTCAGCCTGCTTATCTAGCTTGAACTGTTCTTTCTTGATAAGCTTGTCGAGACTCTTTACCCTGAGAGAGAATATACTCTTCCCAGCATAAGAATTCAATGCCGCAATTATAGCTTTGTCGCTATATTTTTTTAGAAGGCCGTAAGCTTTCGTAACCTGACTTTGGAACTCTTTCTTCCATTTTGGAGTATTCCAAAAGTCATCACCTTGTCGGCCAGTTCTTTCTTTCTCAGCTTTTCTTAAACATACCATCTCTGCAATGTACTGAGCCGCATTGCATGGCTTTCCATTTATCTTATGTTTGTAATTCTTTTCCAAAGTTGCCTGCCCTTAAAATAGAAACTTCTACGTAATCCTTTGGCTCTCTCTGTTCTTGCACATCTTTCGTCATATCTGGCATCTTCCACTTTGTCAGATAAGCTTTGCCGTCTTTTATAACCCCAACGTTAAAAAATTGCAATGTCTCATCGCCAAATAAAAATGCTCCAGCCGCCTTCGTCAAAAAGATTCCATCATTATCATCGTCTTCAACAGCTACAATTTGATTGGACTTGTTCTTGAGAAGTAAAGATTTTACATAAATTTTTTCTTGATCGCAATAGTCCTTGAGTCTTAACCAAGCACTTGCGGGTTCTACTTCTGGCCTACCGTCATCTTGATAAATTGTTTCGCCGTTTGAAAGTTTGGCAATCCACATAGGATGACTATCGCCATATACATTTACGTATGTGTCAATGGACTTAGAAACAAAAGGCATGACTACTCCGGTTTAATGATATGAATTGAGTCACTATATCTACTGCCTTTATTAAGTCTGCTCTTTCTAGAACTATCGGCAGCGTCAGATGCTGTTGGGGTCATCATTGTGACACCCCTACCTTCTCGCCTTGCAAACTTGTCTGTAATATCTCCAACAGCCTTTTCTTTTTTCTGAGGCTCTTCTCCTGCGCTGTCGTGGTAAACACTTTTGATGGCTTCTTGCGTTCTGTTCAAGTCCTCAGCTATTTGCTTCAGACCAAGATGTGTATTGTTCGCAATGTAGAACTCTTCTACTTTGCTTAGCTTTCCTGTTTTTCTAGGCATTGTTAAATACTCTCTGTGCTTTGTAGAAGTCTCCAGATATTCTTCTGATTAAATACTTGTGATACAAGTTAAAGACTTCTACTTTGACCTTCTTAAACTTTATTCCTTCTGTATTTATCTTGTTTGCATCCATACCAAATGGGTCAAACAAAGATCCATTGTAGACCTTGATAAAAAATGCAGAGCTTCCTTTCTCCACATTGTTAGTCCTGTAGCACACTGTTTTAGTTTCTAATGATTCGCCAACCTCGCCTTTTGCATTAAAGTAGAAACTTTCATAAGTGTCCTCTTGGATAAACTCATCCGCATCCATTATGCTTTTCCCATCTGTATGGTGGTTAGTTTTTCTTCTTCATCGTAGTCTACGGAGACTATCTTAAGCCCATCGCATGGTGCATAAAAAGCTTTTCCAATGATGTTAACTTTCCAGCTGGCTTCTCCTTCAATATCACACAGTACTACGAGATAAGACCTGTCAGCAGTGTCTCCATCAGAATACTCAACTAATGTGATCAGATTCTTTCCGCAGTCAGCACACGTTATGGTTCTACGATCATAGTGCATTACTTTTTGCCTTTCATGATGTAGTTCTTTTGTTGCTGAGGTGTCATCTTGTTTATTTCAGAACGGCTAGCAGTTCCCTGCTTGTTCCACCAAGACTCAGTAGGTTTGGCCTTGCCCATATGTTCTTTGAACTTCTCTTTGTTGATGGCGTCCTTTTCTTGGACTTTTGTCTTACCAATCTTTTTTGAGTTTCTTTCTGCCAGCTGTCCAACCGTGGTCACGTTGTAAACCTGAGCATGGACTTCATCTTCCGCAAAGTCCCGATATGTATTTTTCCCATTGCACTTAGGACATTCCTGATCGCTTGTGTATTCAGATCTGTCGCAAGAAACAATCCAACCTATATTGCAGTCGTCGCAAGCAAACGTGTAATCAGGCATCTCGTTCTAAAGCCTCTAATACTTTTCCTATGATACCATTTCTTTGAATATCTTCATAATTAAATTTAATAATACCAACTCCGTCGATATTTCTAAGCCTATTAATACAGTAGTTTAAGCCAGACTTTTTATTCAAGTCTGTTTGCATGACATCACCGTTTATTATGACCTTGGAATTTTCACCCATTCTAGTGATGAACATCTTTATTTGCTCTGAGGTGCAGTTTTGAGCCTCGTCAAGTATCATGATTGAGTCATGAAAGGTGGCACCTCTCATTAATTCTAGAGGCTCATATCTAATTCTACCGTAATTTAAAGAGTCTGAATAGTAGTCCTTTAAGAAGAATTTTAAGTTTTCTTCCATAGGTTTTAGGTAAGGAAGTATTTTTTCTGAGACGTCGCCGGGAAGTGAACCTATTTCTTTACCTGTAGCGACAAGAGGTCTTGTAATAATTATTTGTCTGACTTCTTGTTGGACTAGTTTTTTCGCAGATACGCCAGCACATATAAAGCTTTTACCCGTGCCAGATGGCCCAGTACAAAATGTAATGTCGTTCTTTTCTATAGAGCTAACGTAAAGATTCTGGTTATACGATTTAGGCTCTAGTGTTACAAATGAATAAGTTCTGTTTTCTTTCTTTTTGCTTCGTCTTCTGGTCATTTATTTACCTGTAGAACCAAAGCCTCCATCACCTCTGCTCGTAGAGTCTAGTTCGCTTACTGCGTGTTGCACAAACGTAGGAGACTCTTGTATCAAGAGTTGAGCTATTCTATCTCCTCTTTCTACGTGATAAGTTTCCTGAGTTGTATTGTGTAAGCATACTTTTACTTCGCCTCTGTATCCAGAGTCTATAACACCTGCGTGCCTATGAATGCCTTTTACGCCCATAGAAGACCTGTCCCAGATTAAGCCTGCATAGCCTTTAGGGATGGCCATAGCTACGCCAGTTGATACTAGTACCGTAGCTCCTGCGGGTATGCTCACCGTTTCAGAGGAGTATAAATCCCATCCAGCATCGTTGATGTGACCTTTGCTTGGATGTTTAGCTGATTCGTGAAGTAGTTTGGTTTCAAAAAAATTGTAGTTACTCATTAAAAATCATCCTCTATGTTCCCTACAGAATACTCAGTGACACGAGTTTCAAAGAAGTTCTTACACTTTTCCAAGTCAATGATCTCACTCATCCAAGGAAAAGGATTTTTTGCATCGCCGTATGGTGATGGAAGATTCAGGTTTGTAAGCCTTCTGTCAGCTATGAACTGAACATAGTCAATAAACATGTCTGCATTTAGTCCTAAGATACCATTTGGAAGAACGTCCCTAGCGTAAGCTAGTTCAAGCTCCATAGCGGTGTCTATATGCTCGATGGTTTCTTTTTCCATAGCCTTAGTCCAAATCTTTGGATTGTCTTCTCTTAGTCTGTTGATAAGAGTCGTCCCAAATTTGATATGTAGGCTTTCGTCCCTAAGAGTGTATTGGATTTGCTCGCCAATTCCCGGCAGTTTGTTTTGTCTGTTGAAAGAAAGTAGCATAGCAAATCCAGAGAAGAAAAATATCCCTTCACAGATTATATAATATGTGATGATATTCCTCAGAAATTCTCTCTTGCCTTCGATCGTATTGATGTTGAAGTCTGGTCTGTTAATATCGCTGGTGATGTTCATCAGGAACTCATCCTTAGACTTGATGCTAGGGATCGAGTTATATGCTTGGTAAACTTCATCTATATCTAAGTTCAGTGAGTCACATACGTAAACCACAGTCAGGTTGTGAAGGCTTTCTTCGTAGGCCTGTCTGAGAATGTACTGCCTGCACTCTGCGTCTGTGACGTACTTAAAGATGCTTAGCAGTAGATTGTTAGCTACGAGAGATTCCGAACCAGCGAAGAAGCCTAATGATCTTTTAACTACCAGCTTCTCATCTTCTGTTAAAGAACTAGATCTCCACTGCTCTATGTCTTTAGCCATAGATATTTCTGTAGGCATCCAGTTATTCGCGGCTCCGTCGATGAACAAATCCCATGCCCATTTATTTGTATGGGGGAGGATTTGATTTACAACAGCAACCTTGTCTGAAATTATTTCTTTACTTTTACTCATCACTGACAACTCTCACAATCTGGATCATTAATAGAGCAAGCCTTAACTTGACTCAAGTCTTCTGGTACTTCTTGAGACTCCTCACTAGTGGAGCTAACTGTAGACTTTTCTAGTCTAGTTGCCGCCTTGCTTCTTAGGTAGTAGGTAGTCTTAAGACCGTCTTCATAACACTTCATGTATATATCATTTAGATATTTAAGGCTAGTACCTTTGTTGTAAAGATTGAAAGATTGTCCCATGTCAATCCATCTCTGCCTAGCCGCAGCTGCTTCAATCAGTACCTCCGCACTGACATCAAACGCAGTCTTGAACTGGTTCTGTATTTCTTCTGGCAAGTCTATAGCCATAACATCTCCGTCAGCGGCCTTAAGAGCTTCCACAAGTTCCTTACACCAAATGCCTTTCTTCTTGGCCATGTCTACAAAGTGCTCATTTATCATTGTGAACTCCCCGCTAAGGGTCGAATAGACAAACAATACTGAATAGTCTGGCTCAATAGACTGAGAACATCCCTGAATATAAGATATGGTAGCCGTAGGAGCTATGGCCATCACATTTGAATTTCTCATCCCATGCTCTGCTATATGTTCTCTTACCTTATCCCATTCAAGAGTCTCGAAGTCCTTTGGCTTATATGAGTCAGTACTCTTTCTAGAGTTCATAAGTGTACAATACGTATCTATTGGCAGATTATTGTAACTCCACGCTGAGTGCATATAGCTTTCATAATGACCTCTTTCCTTTGCTAGCTTGGATGAGGTTAATATTGCATGATAAGAAACAAACTCTTGAATTTTGTTGCACATATCAATTGCTTCTTGCGAATCGTAATTGATCTTGAGTTTGTGCAGTAGGCCATGAGTTCCCATTACGCCGAGGCCAACAGGTCTGTTTCTCAAGTTTGAGTTCTTGGCTTCTTTGGTTGGGTAGAAATTTATGTCAATAACATTGTCTAAACCACGGACTGCTACTTCTACTGTTTGCTGTAATTTTTTCCAGTCAATCGAGCGAACCTTAACGTGGTTTTCTAGATTGATGCTAGCCAAGTTGCAAACCGCTGTCTCTCCAACTTCTTCGACTTCGCCATCTTTATAAGTTGTAGGCTTGGTGTGTAGCAATATCTCAGTACAAAGGTTTGACGAATGAACTACGCCTTCATGCCTATTACTGTATCTGATGTTGGAAGGATCTTTAAAAGTCACCCAAGGATGCCCTGTTTCATACAGCGACTTGAGCATCTTTTTCCATAGGTCTTTTGCAGAAACCACACGAAAGTTCTTAACACTGCCTGATTCAGCAAGCCTTACGGCTTTTCTGTACTCTTTTGAAAACTGGTTTCCATAGGTTTCGTGTAGTAGTGGAAACTCTGATGGGTCAAATAAGTACCAATCTTTATCTTTCTGCGCGGCCTTCATGAAGTCATCGCAAATCCAAAGGGCTGTGTTCATATCATGACATCGCCTGCGATCATCTCCAGTATTTTTTCTCAGGTCTAGAAAGTCTTCTACATCGAGATGCCATACTTCTAGGTAGGCACATCCTGCGCCTTTCCGTTTACCTCCTTGATTCACACCTACAAGCGTATCATTAAATATTTTAAGCCAAGGTATAAGTCCTGAAGACTGGCCATTAGTTCCTTTAATATAAGAACCTGTAGATCGTGTTGGAGTCCAGTCCACGCCAAGACCACCAGCGTATTTAGAAAGTCTTGCTTGGTTGTGTATTGTCCCAAAGATGCCGTCTATTGAGTCATGTACAGTACTCAGATAGCAAGACGACAACTGTGAGTGAATGGTTCCGCTGTTAAAAAGCGTTGGAGTAGATGGAGAGTATCTAAACTCAGACATCATGTTGTAGATCTCAACAGCTCTTTCTTCTTTGTTCTCTTCTTGCAAGCAAAGACCCATAGCAACTCTCATGTAGAAAGATTGAGGGTTCTCCATCCTTCTACCTTCTTCATGAATGAAGTAGCGGTCGTAAAGAGTCTGTATGCCAAGGTACTTAAACAAATCGTCTCGCTCTGGGACAAGCTTGTCGGCCAGAAGCTGTAGATCGTATTCAAGCAATCTTTCCGAAAGCTTCTCTGTTTTTACAAGATGCTTGATGGTCTTAATGAAATGACTTCTATACTCTGGATCGAAATCACCGTTAACGCTCTTGCCGAATGTTTCTTTGTAGAGGCTGTTGAGCAAAAGTCTAGAGGCAACGTAGCTATAGTTAGGCTCTTGCTCTATTTTTGAGCGAGCAGACATAATCAGCGCTTTGTCTATGTCTGACGTTGTTATCTTGTTATATAGCTGAAGGCTTGCGTCAAGCACGACTTCGCTTGGGTTTACAGAATCTAGCCCTTCGCAGGCTCTTTCAACACACTTATTTATCTTGTCGAGATTGACATCTTCAAGCCTGCCATTTCTCTTCTTAACTTTAATATCTGAACTCATTCTTAACTTTCAAAAAAAAGAGCGACACTTCAAAACCAAGTAATATATTTACAAAACACAAGATGTTAAACTTTTCACTTGGTGCATGGTAGCTTGTCGAACTTGTGTCGCTCCAGCCGCTTTTTGAAAGAGGCTCAAACTGTCCGACACCATATTATACACCCATATTTACTCTGTATATTTTTTTAGGATAGGTAAGACCGAGCTATTTTTCTAATATCTCTAAGCCGTGTATGGCGTGTCTTGTATCCATCTCTAGAGAAACCTGCTTATGAAAAGTTTTAGACCCCAAGTCTAGCACATAAATGCTGGCTGGTGAACTACCCACTAAAAGAAAATTGCCATTTCTTGTCATGCCTCTGTTCCAGCCCGCCTTTGCGATATTGTCATTATCGTCATGCTTAATGTTTTGAACAGGGGGTAGTTGAGCAAATCCAGCAGAATTTTCTTTTTTATCAAAGATCATAACAGAAGAAAAGTGAGTTAGGTTTACCACATTTATATCTTCGTACTCGTAATAGTTATGCAGAAAGCTTCTTGTCCTCATCTTCTGCCCATTATGATCTATAGGAACCCAAGGCATATCGGCCACCATCTCAAAATTTGAAAGGTCGTATAGCCCAGTCGTGAGTCCGCTGATTACTAATCTTCCGTTATTTGCGGATATAGAATTTATATGATATTCATCAGAGTCGTCGGCAGTCCCATGCTCGATGCTCGTCTTTCCAGTGAGGACTTTACCATCACTAATTGGATGACCTTGTATTGAATAAAAATCTTTTATAGAAAAATCTAGCCCAACCCTAACGATAGAGTCATATCTTGTAGAAGTTACCCACAGGTCTCCATCAAATAAACATATCTCATGTATTGAATGGAATACATCTCTGTTTGTGACCTTTTCTATAAGCTGTAGGTCTTTTGAAAATCTGCTTAGTCCAGATGAATCAGCTACTATGATACTATCATCAAGAACTTGTATTCCTCTTAGTCCTCTTTCGCCGCCTCTCTCATTGTCGTTTCTTATGTCACCTTTATATGGCCTGTACTCAAGTATCCTTCCATCATCCATATCAACTATGTAGATGCCACCATGAGTTTCTTCAGGGCTTACCGATCTTATAACTGTTGTGCAAACTACCTTCATTTAAAAAACCTTGTTAAGAATCTTTCGTATGGCATAGATATAGAGCCAAAATCATAGTAGCTGTAGTCTATTTTATATCCGGTTATATATCTGGAGTTTATACCATCTTCAAAGCAATCAAAGTTAGTTGGAGGATGGTCTGTAATTTTATCTATGGTGTTTTTTATTGTTGCGCTGTATTCTGGGCACGCCATCTTCACGGGAGGGGCAAATGAAAATGAAGAGTTGTAAAGCATTGTCTGCGAGTTTTCTTCAAATCCCGAAGGGTCAACGAAGTCAACCTCTTCAATTATTTTCTTTATTGCCTTAGTTCTGTATATATGGCCATCAAAAGACAATGGTAGCGAGAAAAGTGTGTATGGTTTTACTTGAGTTGCGTCCCAGACTAAGTATTTGTCCAACAAAAACTCACCAGAGGATGGTATATCTACAAAATATTCAGATCTATAAAACGAATATGGATCTTGTATGACAGTGTTGTTTCCTATCTTTGTTGATATAGAAAACAGTTGGTCGTCAGAAAACAGCTTTGAAACTTCTTTGTATGTTGGGAGCGTGTTAAAGACAATATTGTCGTCAACAAAGAAGCAGCAGAACTCATGATTAGAATCAATCGCTTCTAACAGACTTTCTTTTGTGTTTTTAGAAACCGTCCAAGATATTGGCGACCTCAAGGAATTGTGGTTTTTATTAAAGAATCTTTCTTGAAGTAATGTATATCCTGAGTCTATCTCGTTCGTTGACGAGTTGTAGATTACATTTACCTTGAACTGGTTGCCCGAATTCTTATAGATGCTTTCAAGCAATAGATGTAGTTGTGCCGGTCTATTTTTGGACAGGATGAATGTTTGGATCATCTAATGCGACACCTATAGGAGGAACGTCCTCATACTTACGAGGCTTGTACATAAATTTTTTGATAGACCAGTCATACGTTTCTTGCAAGCCTTGATTTATGCCCACTCTTGGCATGAACTTCAAAAGGTCTTGCGCCTTGCTTATGTCTAGCTGATTTCTTTTTCTTTGTATGATTTGCTTTTTCGACCAAACGACATCCCCATCGTATCCGCAAATATCAGATATAATTTCTATAAGGTCTTTGTGCGATACTTCAGAGCCACTACCTATATTGATTGTCCCTAAGTCTAACTCAGAATCTAGAACAGAGATTATTCCATCAACCGCATCATCTATGTATAGGAGATCATGCGTTGCATCTTCATCACCCCCAAATTCTATCTGAGAATATCCTTTGTCTTTAGCCAGTTGTATGTTCGAGATGAGCATTGGGACTATTTTGCTAAACTTAGGATTGAATTGTCTTTCATCACCTCCGCCATAAACATTAGACAGAATAACATTCGTAGAACTAAAGCCTTCAAACTGTTTTTCAAAGCAGTCATTTAGCTCCATCAATACTCTTTTATAAATAGCATAAGAAGACTCAACCTCTGTAGGTCTTCCGTTCCATAGATCTTTTTCTGAGAATGGCAGAGGACAATTTTCTGGATAGCAACTTATGTCTCCTATGGTGATAAATCTAGAGCAACCTGATTGTCTAGCCTCTTCCATAATACGCATAGACATCCACATGTTGTCATATATCAGTCCGGCAGGATTTTTGAGATACATTTCTATACCTCTCCATCTTCCCGCTAAATGAATAACCACATCCGGCTTGTGCTGGTCAAATATGTAGCCGACATTAGCTTCTAGAACAAGGTCAACGCCATCCCTGAAGCCACCAACCCCAATTATATTTTCTCTTTGGGAAGATAGTTTTTCGTAAAGATGCCTGCCTATAAAACCAGAAGCTCCTGTTATTAGAACTTTTGGTGAGGACATTAGAAATCCTTTAAGAACTCAATGAGTTTATCAGCACTCATGTTATTACCCCTTTTCTTTACATTGTGATCTTCGTCCATGATCACAACGGTTGGGTAAGATTCAATACTGAACTCTTGTGAGAGGTGTTTATTTTGAGGCTTGTTGCAAGAAACAAATACAGGCTTGCCACCATGATATGGCTTAACCTCTTCTAAGACATCTTCCTGTACCCACTGATTGTTCTTCATGTTTTTACAATGAGGACACCAATCTGCAACAAATACTACTACTTGATAGTCTTTCTTCTTCATTTCCAATCCTTAGTAAAAAAATAATAGGCGGCGCAAAAGGTTGGGGTAGTGAAAGAGTTGCACAATTTTACATGTGGGGCAGGCAGTACATGTAAAACTTTTTTCGCCTATTGTATTTCTATTCGCCGCCAGATTCAGTGACTCTAAGTGAGTCTCCAACAATCCAAGCTACGGCTAAAGCAACGATTCTATTGGTTGCTTCTGGGTCAATTCCAATAGTGTCCTGAAGTGCCACTACAATGACGCCACCTACGGCAGTCCAAAAGCGGCGACTTTTCCATAAAGCTTTTAGCTTTTCCATTTCAATCTCCTAAATCAAAAAAAATGTTTTTATCTTTTCGAGTACGCCGCTACCTCCTCCGAGGCTAAACCCACCCTTGAAGATTACCAAGTATGCAATTATAGCTGCAACGATAATAAGAAACAACCACTTCCTTTTGGCCGCAACAGCATAAAACTTTTCTTTGACCGAGTGTATTCGCTCTATGACAAAGTTTCTTCTGTTTTCTTTCTTCTCTTCTTTTGCGTCCTTCTTGTCCATCTTTTGCTGATGTCTTTGACGACGCTTTTCGATAATCTTCTGTAGTCTATTATTGGACATATTACCACTTTTTACAAGACCAATATCTTGCCTTCCATTTTGGGCCGGGAGTTGCGCACTTATGTCTAGCTCTAAAACTCTTTCTTCTAGCAGGATCGTCTCGCTTGATTTCCATATTTGGATCACCAAAGTTTACCTTAACGACATTCCCTTTTTCGTTCTTAACATAAACGGAGAACTTTTTTGGGCCGTCAGGAGTTCTGAATGGCTTATTAAGTTTAACTTTTCTTCCCTGATATTCAGAGCCTTCTGATTCTTTTTTCTTACGAAGAAGCTCAAAGTCTTCCTTTGTAACTTTACCATCTTTGTTTTTATCAAGTGCTTTCTTTTGCTTGTCACTCATGCCACTTTGAGTAGCCGCATAACCATCTGTAACTCTTTCAATAATGCTGGCTTTAGACTTTCTTGGATGGCCTTTTGGTAAAAGGTCATTGTCTTGAGTATAAGCAGAGTTAGAAGGTTTGCCAGTTCTAAGTAAAGTTAGAAAAGCATTTACTCTAGCAATAGCCCAGCCATGACGACTCATTTTAGGGGCGTGACTAGTCGAATACGCACCAGCACCTCTGCGATAAACAGCTTTAAGCATACCGAGCGTAGCCTTAGAACCTTTGCTTTTTGAATTGTGTTCTCTGACTTTGTTTGACAACTGCTTAGTGACCTCTTTGCTAAAAGTTATTTTGCCGCTTGGGTTCTTTGCGCTGTCTGGTTTATTTTTCTTAGACCCTTTCTTCTGGTCTTTTTTTGGAGCGGGAGTCCTACGAGGATCATTTTTAGAAGGCTTGTCAGATTGAGCTTTCTTCAATTCTTCTTGACTTGGCCTACCTTCTTTTTCAGTCTTGGCAGGCTTGTAGTTTTTGCCTTCTCTCTCTTTCTTCTTTCGGATGTTTTCCCAAAGGCCGGGTTTTGCTTGAGCAATGTCCCAGTCTTCAGACTCTTCTCCAAAGTCAACATAATCGGCTTCCGCTGGGATCACGAAGTTCTGTTCTGTAATTTCTTCTTCAAAACCTAAAGCAATATGATCGCTCAGAGCTTTAGTGTATTCATTATCTTTAAAAAACATTATTTCCAAGCCTCTAATATAAATCTAAGGGAGTTTCTCCCAAGTAAGTTTGCGATTGTTTCGTCTGAGTATTTTCTTTCTGATATACCAGACATGAAAGAAGATAGGTATCTCGTCAGTCTAGGCAGTTCAGATATGTCTGTTATCTCGTCTGGAGGGTCTGTAAACCCATCAAAGTCTGTACCAATAGCCAATACTTCATCACCAGCTATATTTATTATATGGTTTATTGTTCTCTCTAAGTGCTTTAAACCTAGCGCTGAGTCAATCGGACTGATCCAGTAGTTCATTAGGATTAATCCAATTAAGCATTCATGCTCTGCGAGCCATTTTATTTCCCAGTCTTCCAAGTTGTAGGGGTCTGGATTTATTGAGAAGGAACCAACATGACTTGCAATGACTTTTGACTTGTCATTTCCTACAATGCCATACACTTCCTGCCTTGCTTTTGGCGTACAGTGGCTAATATCTATTATCATCCCCATTTCTTTCATGGCTCCAACTACGCTTCTGCCTGTAGATGTGAGTCCTTTATTCATATCCCAACCAGCCATAAGTTTCTTCCAGTTATCCTTCTTAATGCCATATTCTGGATAAGGAAATACTGGACTGACTAGATGGTTAGGATAGAAATGGGCTAAAGTCAGATATGCTACTCCCCTATTATAAAAATGTTCTAGATTGGAGTGTATCTCTTCTCTAACAAAAGGCCTGATAGCCGTCGATTCGTCAACTCTTTTTTTAGCAAGCTCACCGTTAAGGGAGTGACCACCTTCAATTGCATGGATCATGGCAGTTTCGCCATTTACAATAGCTTCTTCTAGTTCTTTGACGTTTTTAACAAACTTGAATTTGCTGTCAGAACTTAACATCGAAGAAATGTTATTATAGTTTTCTACTTCTTTTTCCATTCGATCCATCATGGCGTTTGTTGCATCGAAATAGGTAGGCTGAAACACTCTTTTATTGACTGATGGATATATATACTTCAGCAACTTTATTAGCCACTGGTCATCTATCCATTCTATTTCTGGAATGTATGAA
>MDSW01101334.1_pt1 | contig 50182 bp, 48 predicted proteins | sample 811171 | NCBI WGS metagenome assembly MDSW01 (sample SAMN05326641, study PRJNA326480) | marine metagenome | isolation source: seawater | place: Atlantic Ocean: North West | collected 2012
AATAATTGTTTTTCTATGTTTAAAAAAAAGCAGGCCTATAAGCCGGATTCTGTCTAGTCTTATTATTTATCTGGACTAATTATTACTAATTAGTTCGATCCGCCTACCCTTCTGCATTGGACGAGCAACCCAAAATTACAGATTTACTTGGCGTTTCACCACATAGAGTTTACCGATTTCACTACAGCCAAACTGTACTTGCTTTCTGTTGCACTTGTCCGCTTTTATATAAAATATAAAAGGACGGGTGTTACCCGTTATGCTGCTCTTTGGTGTCCGGACTTTCCTCTATACATTTTGTATAGCAATAAGATAGCCTGCTTATTGCAAATGTAAACATTGTTAATAATTTATAATCAAAATTAAATTGGAAATAATGTCAATTTATATCTTTGATAAACATTTGTTTTTAATGGATTCTTTCACAGTTTCAGCTCTAAAATATCGACCTAAATCATTCGACCAAGTGATTGGTCAAGAAATGATTACTTCAACACTGGTTAACTCAATTAAATCAAATCAAATTGCTCAGGCACTTCTTTTTTGTGGACCAAGAGGTGTAGGAAAAACTTCTTGTGCTAGAATCCTTGCAAAAGCTATTAATGATAACGATAATATGTCAAATGATGATGATTATTCCTTTAACATATTTGAATTAGATGCAGCCTCAAATAATGGAGTCGAAGAAATTAAAAGATTAAATGAGCAAGTTAGAATTCCTCCTCGAATAGGTAATTATAAAATTTATATAATTGACGAAGCTCATATGTTATCTACTTCTGCATTTAATGCCTTTCTTAAAACACTTGAAGAGCCGCCAAAACATGCCATTTTTATTCTGGCAACAACTGAAAAAAATAAAATTATCCCAACCATTTTATCAAGATGTCAGATATATAACTTTAAACTCATCCCTACAGATAAAATCAAAAAATTTCTTGAGAAGGTCTGTCAACAAAAAAAAATAGAATATGAAAATGAAGCGCTTAACGTAATTGCTAAAAAAGCTGATGGTGCAATGAGAGATGCCCTATCAATTCTTGATAAAATAATCAGTTTTACCAAGGGTAAAATTACAAGGTCTGAGGTAAACAAAAATCTGAATATATTAGACCATGAAACGTATTTTAAACTAACATCTTTAATTAATGAAAGAAACTTAAGTCAATTACTTCTTGAACATGATCAAATTGTAAGTAAAGGATATGAAACAAGACATATTATTTCAGGGCTTGCCAATCACATTAGAGAATTAATACTATGTAAAAATAAAAAAACAATTGAGCTTATTGAACTAAATGATGAAACAAAAAAAATATATATTGGTCAATCTGAATTATTTGAAACTAATTGGTTAATAGAAGCACTTAATTTAATTAAAAAAGCAGAATTAAATCATAAAAACTCCGTAAATAAAAGACTAAATTCTGAACTATGTTTAATGCAGCTTGCTTCACTCCAAATTGATGGAGAAAAAAAAAATCTCTAAAGATATTATCAAGCAAATTAATTAAAACCTCATACGCTAAAAAAGAAACTAGGCAAAATGAAAATAAAATTGTTGATGAATTGATTTCAAATTCTGAAAATCAACCGATTAAATCAAAAATATCAGGACTATCAATAAAAAGTATCGAATTTAAAAAACAATTAGGGAAAAAAAATAATGAAAAATCTTTTATAAATAAACCCTTTACAAATAAGAAATTAATTAAGTATTGGGGATACTATCTAAATAAAATTGAGGTTGAGGGAAAGCAAAATATTCTATCCATTTTAAAAATGGATTTACCCAAAATAATCAATGATTTCAACATAGAGTTTGAGGTTGAGAACTCAATCAATAAGATTGAATTAACCAAAGAGTTGGATTCTATCTTACCTTATCTTAAAGAAAATTTAAATAATGAAAAAATTAATTTCAATATAATTGTAAATCCAAAACACGAAAAGAAAATATTTTTAACCCCTATAGAAAAATATAAAAAAATGAAATCTATAAATCCAAATATAGATATGTTAAAGAAAAGTTTTGATTTAGATTTCTGACTTATTTTTTAATTTTCGAATAAATAATTCCTGAATCATTCCATCTGAAAGACCAATCTTTGGAACATATATTTTTTTTGAACCACTCCACTTTAATGCTTTTAAATAAATACTTAGTGCGGGAAGTATTACATCAGCTCTATCTGGATTTAATTGATACTTGATAATTCTTTCTTTATAAGTTAACTTATTCATTGAATCGAAGAGATTACTCAAAGAGTAATAACTTATTGGATCATAATCTTTAGCTGAACTGATTTTATGGATCTTATTGATGTTTCCTCCAGTTCCAATTAAAGATAAATTACTGATGTTAAATGTATTATCTGTTACCCAATTTTTTATTTCACTCCAGGTATCATCTTTTACAATATTATTTAAAAGTCTTACAGTTCCAACTTTAAAAGACTTTTCATGAATTCTTTCACCATTACATAAAACTGAAAACTCAGTGCTCCCTCCTCCAACATCAACATATAAAAAGTTAGATTTTTTGTCTATTCCATGGAAAAAATTAACTGATGAAATCAAAGAAGCTTCCTTTTTACCATCAATTAAATCAATTTTAATTCCAGTTTTTTTTTGTATCAATTTCACTATTGAATTAGAATTTTTTGCCTCTCTCAATGCTGAGGTAGCATATGCATTAAAATCAGTTACATTATGAATTTTAATTATGTTTTTGAATGCTTTGACTGCTTTTACAATTCTTTTAATATTTTCTTTTGATATTTCTCCTGATGTAAAAGTGTCTTGACCAAGTCTTATTGGAACCCTTACCAAAGAGTTTTTATAGAAATTAAAATTTCCTTTATTATCGATAATAACATTTGCAATAAGTGTTCTCAAAGCATTAGAACCAATATCAATAGCTGCGTATTTTTCAATTTTCATTTTTATCCATTATTGATTTGAAATAATCGTAAATAGCAGTTTGAGATCTAATAATTGGTTTTTTATTTTTTTTGAAAATATTCTTTCTACTTAAATTAATTATTCTTGATTTAATATTATCACTCCATGATATTGAAAAAGTATCAATAATTTGATTTTTAATTTTGTTATCATAAATAGGACATGCGACCTCAACTCTCTCATGTATATTTCTTGTCATTAAATCAGCAGATGAAATATAAACTTTTGGATCATTATTATTTTGAAAAATCATAATACGTGAATGTTCTAAAAACCTGTCTATTATACTAATAACTTCAATATTATCACTAAAGCCCTTAATGCCTGGAACAAGTGAACATATACCTCTCACAATTAGTTGAATTTTAACTCCACTTTGACTTGCCTCATAAAGTTTATCAATCATTTTATAATCACTTATACTATTAACTTTCATCTTGATTCCCGTCTTTTTCCCTTTTTTAGAAAGAAAAATCTCATTATCAATGAGTCTAAAAATGGAGTTGTTAGTATAATGAGGAGAAACTATTAAATGATTATATTTCTTTAGCTTGTAATTAATCTGAATAAAATTAAATACTTTGTTCACTTCTTTTAATATTTTGTTGTTAGAAGTAAACAATGTGTGATCAGTATAAACCTTTGCTGTTTCTTCATTAAAATTTCCTGTACTAATAAAACCATACCTTTTAACTTTATTGTTTTCTTCTCTCTCAATTACGCATATTTTTGAATGTACTTTCAACCCAGGAATACCAAAAATTACATTTACCCCACCTTTCTCAAGTTTTGTAGCTGATTCAATGTTATTTTCCTCATCAAATCGAGCTTGTAATTCAATTTGAACAAGAACTTTTTTTCCATTTTTTGCAGCATTAACCAAAGCGCTGACAATCTGTGATGATTTTGATAATCTATAAATAGTTATTTTAATTTTTTTTACTTTAGGGTCTAGAGCTGCCTCCCTCAAAAATTTAATTAAATAAGAAAAAGTATGATATGGAGTGTTAATCATGTAATCTTTTTTTGAAATAGCATCTATGATATTTAGACTTAAATCTAAGCCAGGAATAGTTAGAGGCTCAAGCCTAGGGTATAATAAGTCTTCTCTGTCAAGACTTGGAAATTTCATATAATCTCTCCTGTGGTGATATCTACCACCAGGAATTATACTCCCATTTTCATTTAAATCAAGTTTATTTATCATGAATTTAAGAGTATCCTTGGCAATTGAACTGTCATAAACCATTCTTACCGGATCATTAAATAATCTATCCTCAACACTCTCCATGATTTTTTCAATATAACTTTTAGATGCGTGACCTTCAAGATCAAGCTCAGCATCTCTAGTAATCTTTATCATATGACCCTCAATAGAATTGTAATTAAAGAAACTAAATATTTTATTGAAATTATATCTAATAATATCGTCAACTAGCATTACATACTGAATATCAGAAATTTTTGGTAAAACAATAAATCTATCCAGATCATTTAAAATTTCAATTAATGCATATTCATTTTTTTTGTTATCATCATATTTTTTAAGTTTCATTTTTACAACTAAAAAGGCTGAATTGTCCGTAAAATCTTGTTGAATTTGTTTATTCAATATAACTGTAACAAGAGCTGGACTGATCTTCGATATGAAATACTCATTTAAAAATTCTATATGCTCTGGTAAAACTTGTTTCTCATTTATAAAATGAATATTTTTTTTATTTAATCCTAATTCAATTAAATCTAAAATCTTGTTACTTTTTGATTGAAGTTTAATTACACGTAAAGTAATTTCTTCAAGAAGTTTTGTAGCTTCAGTTCCACCTAAAACCCTCTTTCCTGTTTTACTTGATTGAGCAATTTTTTTAATTGTGGCATACCGTACCTTAAAAAACTCATCAAGATTATTTGAAAAAATTCCAATAAACCTTAATCTTTCAATTATTGGTACAGTCTCATTTTCAGCTTCCTGTAGGACTCGCTCATTAAAATCCAACCAACTATGTTCTCTGTTAATAAATCTATTAAACATTATTCTCTATTATTTTATCTTTCAGACCTAAAGTAGCATCACCCAATTTAATACTATTCCAATTATCAATATTAAAAACAATTTTTACCCAACACGATGTTGGTAAATTAGTAATTTTTTTATTTGAATATTTATTTATTATGTCTGTAAATGCTGGATTATGTCCTACAATAGTAACATAATCGTATTTATCTGGAATTGAGCAAATAAAATTTTTTATTGAACTAGCTGAAAATGTATATAATTTGTCACTAAAAATGATTTTACTTGAATGAAAATTTATTGACCTCAAAAGTATTAAAGCTGTATGGGAGGCTCTATTTGCCGAACTAGAATAGATTACATCAGTTTTCGTAAAAATATTTTTATTATTATTTACCATTTTTTTAATTCTTCTAATTCCATTAAAACTTAATGGTCTGTCAATGTCATCAACTGGATAATCCCATGAAGATTTTGCGTGCCTAAGTAAAACTAGAGTTTTCATAACTTATGGAGATAATCTATATTTAATCCAATAATTATTTTCTTGGGTATAATGAATTCTATCGTGGAGTCTATTTGGTCTTCCTTGCCAAAACTCAAATGATTCAGGAACAATTAAGTATCCTCCCCAATCTTTTGGTCTTTTTGGATCCTTACTCTTATACTTTTGTTTCAACTTTAAAAGATTAGAGTCTAGAATTTTCCTATCCGATATAATATTACTCTGATCAGACACCATTGCTCCTAGCCTACTTTCGAGGGGACGAGAATCAAAATATTTATCAGAAATTGAATCTGCAACTTTTGAAGCACTTCCTTTTATTATTATTTGCCTTTCATCTTGAGGCCAAAAAAATGACATACAAATATTTGGATTATTTTTAATATCAAATCCTTTAGAACTTTTATAATTTGTATAGAAAATAAAACCTTCAGAATCGTATGATTTTAAGAGAACTACCCTCCCTTTGGGAAAACCGTCAACACCAATAGTTGAAAGAGTAAATGCATTAGCTTCATCAATTTTGGGATTTGAATCTGCTTCTTGGAACCATTTATGAAAAAGATCAAATGGATTTTTATTTGATTCAGATTCACTTAAATAATCTTTTTTATATGACTTTCTTCGGTTTCCTAAATCATTTTTCATATTTACAATTTAAATAATCATATAACTTAAAAATTATATTTTTTTCCTTGTTCTGCTAAAATAACATTTTTAAATTCTTTTTGAGCTTCCAATACAAAACTTGATTTTTCATTATATCTAGTAGAAAAGTGTCCCAAGATTAATTGGTTTACATTTGCTAAAGATGCTATTTTTCCTGCTTGTTGAGCAGTACTATGTTTAGTTTTTTTAGCTAAATCTATATCTCTATTCAAAAAAGTGGATTCATGATAAAGAATATCAATATTCTTAATCTGATCAACTATTTTAGTGAAAAAACTTGTATCACTACAATATGCATATGAAAACGGACTAATAGAATTAAAAGTTAGCATACTGTTTTTAACTAAATTTCCTTTACCATCCTTATAATCAAATCCCTCCTTGAGTTTTTCATAAAATGTACTAGGAATTTTATATAAATTAACATTATCATAATTAATTTTTTTTATTTTCAGCTTATCTTCGAATAGAAATCCGTTTGTATATACCCTGTGTTTAAGAGGTATTGTAGTGATTTTTACTAAATCATCTTCAAAAATTACTTCAGGATATTTTTTTTCAAGCTCAAAGAAAATTAAATTAAAATTAGTAAATGATTTTGATAACTTCATTTGAATCAATATGACTTCCTTTATCCCTTTAGGTCCATATATATTTAAGTCTATTTCTCTCCCTAAAAGCTTGAATGTATTTATTAGTCCAATTAATCCATAAAAGTGATCGCCATGAAGATGAGATATAAAAATATGTTTTATTCTTGTAAAACTTATTTTTTCTTCCCTAAGTCTCATCTGTGTACCTTCACCACAATCAATTAAAAATAAATGATTTTTAAATTTTAATAACTGAGAAGATGTATGAAAATTTTGTCTTGGGGATGCAGAATGACATCCCAATATTATTAACTCCATACTATGTTTTCTCTATATCTCTTTTAATATTTTCTAGATCGATATAATCTTTTGCTTCTTCAGCTGTAGGAACAACTAATAAATTATCATAATTAAATTGTATGCTATCAAAATTATCAATTACTACAACTAGTATATTTTTAGTTAAACCCAAATAACTATTCCATTTATTTAGTTCAAAAATTAATTTTTTATCTACTACAAAATCAATTATTATTATAACATCTTTTTTTGGGTAATTTCTAAGTTTATTTATATAAAAGACCTCAATAGACTCAATGTCTAAAGGTCTTAATTTAAGAAATATTTCGCTATTTTCAACCAACATCTAATCAAATCAATTTTTAAATTTTAATGAAAGTAGATAAATCACTGCCATCCTAACTGCAACTCCATTCTCAACCTGATCTAATATAATTGCATTTTCAGAATCAGCTATTTCTGATGATATTTCAACACCTCGATTTATTGGACCAGGATGTAAAACAGTTATAGGTTTATTAACCAATTTAATTATGCTTGAATCTAATCTATATAATTGAGAATACTCTCTTGTTGTAGGAAAATAATTAAAATTCATCCTTTCATTTTGAACTCTTAACATGTTAACTGCATCACACCATCTTAATGCTTTCACTAAATCTTTTTCAACTATAACACCAAGAGATTCTATATGTTTAGGAATTAATGACATTGGACCACAAACCATTACTTTAGCTCCAAGTTTATTAAGGGCATATATATTTGAAAGAGCAACTCTACTATGTAATACGTCACCAACTATTGCAATATTTTTTCCTTTTAAATCACCAATTTTTTCAATTAATGAAAAACAATCCAATAAGGCTTGAGTGGGATGTTCATTAATCCCATCGCCAGCATTAATAATTTTTGATTCAACTTTTTGAGATAGAAAATATGCTGCGCCTGAGTTTGGATGTCTAATAACAATTATATCAACCTTCATGGAGAGAATATTATTAACAGTATCTTCAAGTGTTTCACCCTTATTTATGGATGAGCCAGATGCAGAAAAATTTAGCACATCAGCGCTTAATCTCTTTTCAGCTAATTCAAATGATAATTTTGTTCTTGTACTGTTTTCAAAAAATAAATTAGCAATTGTTATATCTCTTAAACTAGGTACTTTTTTTATTGGTCTATTTATAACTTCTTTAAACTTAGCTGCGGTATCAAAAATGAGTTTAAAATCATCGAAATTTAAACTTTTGATTCCAAGTAAATTTTCAACACTTAGTTCATTCATTTAATTCCATTTTCAATAAAAACACAATCTTTTTTATTTTTTTTTGACCATTCGACTCTTACTCGATCTCCTTCAATTGAATCTATTTGGGTGCCTAAATAATCCGGTTGAATTGGTAAGTCCCTTGAAAAGCGTCTATCAATTAATACCAAGAGTTCAATCTTAGATGGTCTGCCAAAATAATCGATAGCAGTTAAAGCAGAGCGAATACTTCTTCCCGTAAATAAAACATCATCTATCAAAACTACTTTTTTATCTTGAACTTGAAAATCTATTTCAGTAGAATTTGGTGAAAGTATTTTACCTGTGGTTCTAAAATCATCTCTAAAAAAAGTAGTATCTAATTTTCCAGTTAAAATCTTTTTAATATGGTATTTATTATTAAGTATTTCGACTAATCTTTCAAGCAAAAAAACTCCTCTAGGTTGCAGTCCTATTAATAATGTATTAGAGAAATCATCATGGTTTTCGATCAATTGACAAGACAATCTATTTAATAAAACCTTTATCTTTAATTCGTTAAGTAGAATTCTATTCAAAACAAAAAGAAATTATAACAAAATTACCAAATAAAAATGGTAGAAAAAAAACCACTTCATTTAAAAAAAGTGGTTTTAGGTTATTTATTAGAAAGTAAAACTTAGATTTAATCATCATTCATTTTTTCCTTCAAGTCAGCAAGGGCATCAATATCTCCAAGTGTAGTTTTCTCTTTATTATCTGCAATTGGTTTTTTTGGAGCTGATTTTGACTTGTTAGGTTTTTGTTGTTTGAATGTAGATGTATGAGAAGCGACAACCTTTCTATACTCTTTATTAAATTCTATAATTTTAAACTCAGCGCTTTCGTCTTTTTCCAAAATTGATCCATCATTTTTTTCTAGGTAACGAGATGGAACAAAAGCAGTAATATCATCATTGAAAGTTACCGTTGCACCTTTTTCAACAATCTCATTGATTTTACCATTATGAATAGTTTCTTCTGCAAAAAGTTTTTCATATTTATCCCAAGGATTTTCAATTGTTTGCTTATGGCCTAAACTTAATTTGCGACCTTCTACGTCCAATTCTAAAACTACAACATCAATAGATTCTCCAAGATTTAAAATTTCAGATGGATGCTTTATTTTTTTTGTCCATGAAAGATCAGATATATATACTAATCCATCAATCCCTTCCTCTAATTCAATAAATACTCCAAAATTGGTAAAGTTTCTCACAATTCCTTTGTGTCTTGAATTTACAGGGTATTTATTAGTAATATCAGTCCAAGGGTCTGATGACATTTGCTTAATGCCAAGGGACATCTTTCTGGAGTCTCTATCAAGACTTAATACAATTGCCTCTACTTCATCACCTACATTGACAAAGTCCTGAGCAGACCTTAAGTGAGTAGACCAAGACATTTCTGATACATGAACCAAGCCTTCTACACCTTCTTCTATTTCAATAAAGGCTCCGTAATCAGCAATAACAACAACTTTTCCTTTAACTTTTGCACCCTCCTGTACAGATTCGTTTAAATTATCCCAAGGGTGAGAACTAAGCTGTTTCAAACCTAGTTGAATTCTAGATTTATCATCATCAAAATCAAGAATTACTACATTAAGTTTTTGATCTAAACTTAAAATTTCAGATGGATGATTAATCCTACTCCATGATAAATCAGTGATATGAATCAAACCGTCTACACCGCCTAAGTCAATAAAAACACCATATGAAGTTATATTTTTAACAGTTCCTTCTAAAACTTGACCCTTTTCTAATTGTCCTATAATTTCCTTCTTTTGTTCCTCAATATCAGACTCAATTAATGCCTTATGAGAAACAACAACATTTTTAAACTCATGATTGATTTTAACAACTTAAAACTCCATGGTTTTATTAACGTATTGATCATAATCTCTAATCGGTTTAACATCTATTTGTGAGCCTGGAAGAAAGGCTTCAATACCAAATACGTCAACTATCATTCCTCCTTTGGTCCTACATTTCACAAAACCATTAACTACTTCTCCAGAATCATGAGCATTATTTACTCTATCCCAAGCTTTTATAACACGTGCTTTTCTGTGAGAAAGAACCAATTGTCCAGTCTTATCTTCTCTTAAATCAACAATCACTTCAACATCATCTCCAACTTTTAAATTTGGATTATATCTAAACTCATTTAGAGATATAACTCCTTCAGATTTAGCATTGATATCGATTATTGCTTCTCTATCTGTCATGTATACGACTTTTCCGATAATTACATCTTCATCAGCTGTGTCTACAAAGTTCTTTTTTACTAAGGTCTCAAATTCCTTTAGTTGTTTATCCTCAATTAGATCTATTCCTTCTTCGTAATTATGCCAGTTAAAGTTATCTAAAAAATTTTGGGGGGAGATATTTTCAGATTTAGAAACTTTTGGACTAGTCTGATTTGATTCGTCCTTGGTTTCTTTAGAAGTTGACTTTTTGCCCATGACACTTTTTATTGTATACTGAATTCTTAGAGTTTATTTAAATTGAAAATTTCAGTAGAGGTTAATTTAATTATTTGCTCAATTAAAACTCCTTAACAATACATGAGCGTGCAAATTTAGTTAAAAACTTTAATATTAATTGATTTTAAAAATTAAATTAAAGAAAATAAGTTTCAAAGTTTAGATATAGAATAATTAAGAATAGTAATTGCTTAACTTTGAAATGAAAGAATTCAGATGAAAGAATTAAAATATTTAAATAAATATCTATACAAATATCGATTAAAATTATTTTTTGGTATTCTCATTACTATTATTGCAAGAGTTTTCAGTTTAGTTGCACCTAGATTAATTGGAAAGTCCTTGGATACTGTTGAAGATTTTATTAAAAATAAAGACAGTATAGGTCTAGAATCACTGGAAAAAAAACTTTTTGTTTACATTTCGATAATTATTGGATCAGCATTGATTTCTGGATTTTTTACTTTTTTAATGAGACAAGCAATAATTAATGTGTCTAGATTTATAGAATTTGATCTCAAAAATGAAATTTTTATTCAATATCAAAAATTATCACAAACATTTTATAAAATTAATAGAACGGGCGATTTAATGAATAGGATAAGCGAGGATGTTGGAAAAGTTAGAATGTATTTTGGACCAGCAATAATGTATGGTATTAACATAGTAACTCTATTTTTAATCGTTATAACCTACATGGTTTCAGTTGCGCCTAAATTAACCTTTTACACCCTAATTCCACTTCCAGTCCTTTCCTATTTAATTTTCAAATTGAATAAAGCAATACATCAAAAAAGTACAATTGTTCAAGAAATGTTGTCAAAACTATCCTCTTTTACTCAAGAAATATTCTCAGGAATATCGGTTATAAAATCTTATAACTTATCCGATAAATTACAATTAAAATTCAATCTAATTTCACTAGAAAGTAAGAATAAAAATATGGATCTTGTTAAACTTCAAGCATGGTTTTTTCCATTAATGTTATTATTAATTGGAGCCTCTAACTTAATTGTAATCTTTATAGGAGGGAGCCAATATATGAATGATGAAATTAAGATTGGAGTATTGGCAGAATTTATTATTTATGTTAACATGTTAACATGGCCTGTTACGGTTGTGGGATGGTTGACATCAATTATTCAACAGGCTGAAGCATCTCAAAAAAGAATAAATATTTTTTTAAAAGAAAAATCCAAAATTAAAGATGGAATAAATAATCAGATTATCAAATTTAATTCTATAGAATTTAAAAAAATTAAACTAAGGTATTTAGATACAGGTATTGAGGCACTAAAAAATGTTTCTTTTAGAATTAAAAAGGGAGAAACCTTAGGAATAATTGGTCCAGTAGGTTCCGGTAAAACATCAATATTTGAATTAATACTCAGGTTGTATGATCCAACCTCTGGTCAAATTTTGATCAATAATATACCCATCTCATCATTAAAATTGAAGAATCTTAGAAAAATAATCAGTTATGTTCCACAGAATGGATTTCTTTTTTCAAACACGATAACTGAAAATATTAAATTTGGAAAACCCGATGCTAAAATGAGCGAGGTTATCCAGGCTTCAAAGGATGCATTCATTTATAATGAAATAAAAAAATTAAATTTAAATTTTAATACAATGCTTGGTGAAAGGGGAATCAACCTTTCTGGAGGACAAATTCAAAGAATATCAATTGCAAGAGGTTTAATAAAAGATCCCGATATTATCTTATTTGATGATTGTCTGTCATCAGTAGATACAGAAACAGAGGAAAATATTTTAAATAATTTAACTACAAAATTTCATGATAAAACAAAACTAATAATAAGCCATAGAATTTCATCGGTAAAAACTGCTGATAAAATTTTAGTTTTAAAAAATGGAATAATTGTTGAACATGGTAAGCACGAAGAATTGATTAAACTAAATGGTGGATATTATAAAAAAATATTTGATAAACAAATCGGTGAAAAACAAAATAATTTGTTATGTTAAATATTTATTGCAATTTTGGTTAAACAAATAAAAGAATAAAATGTATCAAGAAGGAGAAAACAAAGACATTAATTCAAAGATTCAAAGAGCTGGCAGGCGTACTTATTTTTTTGATGTCAAAGAAACAAAGGCTGGAGACTACTATTTAACAATAACAGAAAGCAAAAAATTTACAAATGAAGATGGAACATTCCATTTCAAAAAACACAAAATATACCTTTACAAAGAAGATTTTAATGATTTTAAAAACAACTTTGAGGAAATGACAAATTTTATAATATCTGAAAAAGGAGAAGAAGTTATTAGTGAAAGACATCAAAAAGATTACACCCCTGTAAAACCTGATAACAATTCTGATGAATCTGAATTCTCAGACGTTGATTTTGACGAAGTTTAAATTAAAAATTTCTTTTGTTTAATATTTTTATGAAACAATACGCTATAATTTTATTCCTTACAGGCTATATAAATTTATCTGGACAAGTATCCCTAGATTACTATTTAGATGCAAATAACAAGTATAATCCTGAAATTCCAAAACCTGAAAGTATTCTTGGATATCAGCCTGGAGAATGGCATGTAAGTCATGACAAGCTATTACAATACATGTATCTACTAGCTTCCAAGTCTGACAGAATAACAATTGAAAATAGAGGATCAACTTATGAAGATAGGCCATTGATTTTATTAACAATAACAGATTCCAAAAATCATAAAAATATCGATATAATCAAGCAGAAACACATTGCGCTATCAAACATAAATAGTGATAAAATTAATACTAGTGAAATGCCCCTAGTAATTTATCAAGGATTTTCAATTCATGGAAATGAGGCAAGCGGAGCTAATGCAGGAATTTTAGCTGCATATCATTTAGCAGCAAGTAATTCAGAAGAAACAAAAAAATTATTAAAAAATACAATTATTCTATTTGATCCATGCTATAACCCTGACGGTTTACAAAGGTTTTCTCAATGGGCAAATAGTAATAAAAATATGTCGCTTAATCCCGATAATCAAGATAGAGAGTATAATGAAAATTGGCCACAAGGAAGAACAAACCATTACTGGTTTGACTTAAATAGAGACTGGCTTCCTAGTCAGCTTCCAGAATCAAAAGTAAGGGTAAAGTCTTTCTCAGAATGGTTACCAAATATTCTAACTGATCATCACGAAATGGGAACTAATTCCACTTTCTTTTTTCAACCTGGAATACCATCAAGGGTAAATCCTTTGACCCCTGATATGAATCAAAAACTTACCAAAAAAATAAGTTTATATCATGCAGATGCTTTAAATAAAATTGGTTCTTTATATTATTCTGAAGAAGATTATGATGATTTTTACTATGGAAAGGGCTCAACTTATCCTGATGTTAATGGAAGTATAGGTATCCTATTTGAACAAGCTAGTTCAAGAGGACATATTCAAAATAGTGAGAATGGAATTATAACATTTCCATTTACGATAAGAAATCAACTTACTACAATATTTTCAACATGGAAGGCAGCTTATGAAATGAGAACTGAAATTTTAAATTATTACAGAAGTTTTTATGATGAATCGAGAAATTTAGCGTTAAAAGAAAAATATAACTCAATAATTTTTGAAGCACCAAAAGATCCAGTGAGAACATATTATCTGGCAGAAATTTTAAAATTACACCAAATTAAAATTCACAAAATTAATAGTGATATCAATATAAACGGAAAGGAATACACAAATAAAAATAGTATTTTAATACCGTTAGATCAAAAAAAAATAAGGTTGATTAAAGCTATGTTTAATAAGCAAATTAAATTTAAAGATAGTTTATTTTATGATGTATCAGCTTGGTCATTTCAACACGCATTTAATGTTAATTTTGATTATATCAAATCAAAAGGTATAATAGGTGATGAAATTATACAACTAAAATACCCAAGGGGAAATACAGAGAAAAAAAGTGAATATGCATATCTTTTTGAGGGTTATAGTTATTTCACTCCAAGAGCAATTTATTCCATGTTAGATAAAGGTTTAAGAATTAAGATCGCTTTAAAACCATTTATAATTGACAATAAATCATATAATTATGGAACATATTTGGTCTCTGTTCAAAATCAGCCCTTGAAGAGTGAAGAAATATATAATTTAATTAATGATATTGCTTCTACGAACTCCCTAAATATTTCTGGAGTAACTAGTGGAATAACAGAAGGTATTGATCTAGGATCAGATTTGTTCAAAACAATTAAAAAACCAAAAATTGGATTAATTGTTGGAGATGGAATTAGAAGTTATGATGCTGGAGAAATATGGCACCTATTTGACACAAAATATAATATACCGATTACTAAAATTGATGTTGATAATATTAATAAATCAAGTTTAGAAAATTATTCTCATATAATCCTTCCGAGTTATTCAGGAAACAAGATTGACTCAAACAAAATTCAATCCTATGTGGAAAATGGTGGTAACTTAATTGCATTTAGATCATCAATAAATTGGTTAAATGAAAATAAAATTATAAAAATCGACTTTATTGAAAATGATTTAAAACCATCTAAAGTTAGTTTTGATGAAAAAGATAATTTTTATGGAGCCCAATTGATTAGCGGTTCAATCTTTGAAACAAAATTAGATTTAAGTCATCCAATTAATTTTGGAATCAGCAATTCTAAGTTACCTATTTTCAGGAATACAACGATATTTATGAAAGCTGAGGAAAATTTGTTTGATAATCCAATTAGATACTCTTCAAAACCCCTAATAAATGGATATATATCAAAACCAAATCTAGAAATTCTGAAAAAAAGTGTACCATTTAAAATTAAAAATATTGGTTCAGGGAAAATCTTTCTTTTTACAGACAACACTCAATTTAGAGCTTTTTGGTATGGTACTAATATATTGATGGCTAATGCAGTTTTTAATACAAATTTAATGTAGAAAAAATGTGGGAATCATCTGATTATGTATTCTCTAAAAAGATCTGAAATAAATCAGGCTTATTATTAATATATTCTCCAAAAAAATTATATTTTTTCATCTTGTCAACCAAAGGTTTAAGGTCATCTTGTTTTTTTAGTTCAATTCCAATTATTGCTGGTGCGTTAGTTCTACTGTTCTTTTTTGAGTATTCAAAAAAAGTAATATCGTCATTTGGACCTAATACTTTATTCAAAAAATCTTTTAATGCACCTGATCTTTGAGGGAATTTTATAATAAAATAATGTTTTAATTTTGCGTAAAGTAATGCTCTTTCTTTAATTTCAGATATTCGAAAAAAATCATTATTTCCGCCACAAATAAAAACACCGATATTTTTTTTTATTATTTTTTCATTCCCATAGACTTCTAACCCTGCAATTCCAAGTGCTCCGGCAGGTTCAGAAACAATACCGTCTTTATTATATAAATCAAGGATAGTTTTACAAATTTTACCTTCGTGAACATGAATTATTTCATCTAATAGATTTTTACAACATTTAAGAGTCAATTCGCCTACTCTTTTAACCGCAGCACCATCAACAAACTTGTCAATATCTTTTAGTGTGTATACTTTTCCGTTTTCTAATGACTTTGTCATGGCTTGAGCACCTGAGGGTTCAACTCCAATAATTTTGGTTTTTGGCGATAATTCTTTGAAAACAGTCAATACTCCAGAAACCAAACCCCCACCTCCTATTGGGACAAATAAATAATCCAGTTGCTTATCAATTTGATTTAAAATTTCTAATGCGGCGGTTCCTTGTCCTTCAATTACTTTAGTGTCATTGAAAGCATGTATAAAAATTTTGTTTTGCTGCTTCGCAAAATCAATTGCTATTGACTGACAATCATCAAAAAAATCACCAATTAATTCTACTTTAACATATTTTTTTCCAAATGTTTTTACTTGTTCAATTTTTTGTTTTGGTGTTGTAATAGGCATGTAAACTATCCCATGAATTTTCAAGGAACTACAAGCTAATGCAAAACCTTGAGCGTGATTTCCTGCACTTGCGCATACAACTCCTGTTTTTCTTGCTTTATTTGCTACAGAATTTACCTTATTGTAGGCACCCCTTATTTTAAATGATCTAACTAATTGAAGATCCTCTCTTTTTAAATATACATTACAATTAAGTTTGTTGGAAATTCTTTGATTGTATTGAAAAGGAGTAGTTTTTACAATATCCTTTAGGACTTTCGCTGCACTTTTAACTCCTGACAAGCTAGGTGAAAAATTCATTTAGATCTTTTTCATTGCAATCATTGATTCTCTAAGTTCATATCCAATTAATTCAATGGGATGATAGCGTATAACCTCATTAATAGATATGAGTTTTTGGTTATCAACTTCATAATTTTTAGAGTCAAATCGTTTACCAATCACATCAGTTTTAATTTTTTTCATAAATGGAACTAATAAAGGCTTAGCAGCATGGTCAAATAAATAGCAACCATATTCAGCAGTATCAGAGATCACCCTGTTCATTTCAAATAATTTTTTTCTAGCAATAGTGTTCGCAATTAAAGGAGTTTCATGTAATGACTCATAATAAGCAGACTCTTCTTTTATCCCAGAATTAACCATGATTTCAAAAGCTAGCTCTACACCGGCTCGAACAAAAGCAACCATTAGAACACCCTTATCAAAATATTCTTGCTCATCAATTTTATCTTTAGTTGGAGGTGTTTTTTCAAATGAGGTTTCAGCAGTAGCTGACCTCCAAGCCAATAAATTTTTATCATCATTTTCCCAGTCCTGCATCATTGTTTTAGAAAAATCCCCAGACATAATATCATCCATGTGTTTCGTGAAAAGTGGTTTTAGAATTAACTTTAGTTCTTCTGACAACTCAAATGCCTTTATTTTGGATTGATTTGAAAGCCTATCCATCATATTTGTTATTCCACCATGTTTTAATGCTTCAGTGATTTTTTCCCAGCCATATTGAATTAGTTTAGATGCATATGAAGGAGCTATTCCTTCAGAGACCATTTTATCAAAACATAAAATTGATCCAGTTTGAAGAATTCCGCAAAGAATTGTTTGTTCACCCATTAAATCAGACTTAACTTCAGCAACAAATGAAGACTCTAGGACACCCGCTTTATGACCACCAGTAGCTACTGCATAGGCTTTAGCTTGGCTTAGACCCAATTTTTGTGGGTCGTTATTTGGATGAACTGCAATAAGTGTTGGTACTCCAAATCCTCTTTTAAACTCCTCCCTAACCTCAGATCCAGGACATTTGGGAGCAACCATTATAACTGTTATGTCCTCTCGTATCTTAATACCTTCTTCTACAATATTAAAACCATGTGAATATGAAATTGATGTGTTTTTTTTCATGAGAGGCATAACTGCGTTTATTACAGCTGTATGATTTTTGTCAGGAGTAAGGTTTATAACAATATCAGCAGATGGAATCATTTCTCTAAAAGTACCGACTTTAAAACCATTACTAGTTGCGTTAAGATATGATGTTCTTTTTTGCTCAATAGCTTCATCTCTTAGAGCATAAGAAATGTTTAATCCAGAATCTCTCATGTTGAGTCCCTGGTTCAAACCTTGAGCTCCACAACCAACTATAACAATCATTTTATCTAAAATTTCTTTAATACCCTCAGAAAACTCTGATGAATCCATAAATCTACATTTTCCTAATTGCTGAATTTTTTCTCTTAATGTTAATTGATTGAAATAATTGGCCATAATTTTATTTTTTATTTTTTGTTTTAAAAGTATTAAGAATTTCAGAAATACCCATTTTAGATTTAGTTACAGAAATTCTTCCAGATCTCACAAATTGAAGCAATCCATATTCAACCAACTTAATTCTTAAATCTTCTGTTTCATGTCTAAATCCAGTTTTTTCTATCACAAAATAATCAGGAGAAACTGTGACAATATTTGCATGACTTTTCTTAATAACATTTTGAATATGTCTTTCTTCAAATAGTGAACTTGACTTTACTTTGTAAAGTGCAGATTCTTGATAAATTGTTTCACTATCGGTATGAAAAAATGCTTTAATAACATCCACTTGTTTCTCAATTTGTAAAACAATTTTTTTTATTTGGTCTGAAGGAATATTAACAACAATAATAAATCTAAATACGCCTTCAATTTCTGATAATGATGTTGAAAAACTTTCAATATTTATATGCCTTTTTAAAAAAATTGCTGAAATCCGATTTAATAATCCGATGTTATCTTCAGAATAAATCGATATTGTATATGTTTGTTTCTTTTTCATTTATGATAATCTTATGTCAGAAACTGATGCTCCAGTTGGAATCATTGGAAATACGTTATCTTCTTTTTCTACGCATATTTCAAGAAAATATGGGTCATCGTTTGAGAGCATTCTACTTATTGCAGAATCTAACTCTTCTCTCCTTGTTACCCTTTCGGCTTTTAAATAATATCCTTTAGCAATAGCAACAAAATCCGGATTTACCATTTCAGTAGATGCGTATCTTTTTTCAAAAAACATTTGCTGCCATTGTCTTACCATTCCTAAAAAATCATTATTTAAAACAACAATCTTAACGGCAACTTTGTTTTGAAAGATAGTACCAAGTTCTTGAATTGTCATTTGATATCCTCCATCACCAATCACTGCTATAACCTCTCGTTTCGGATCTCCCATCTTTGCTCCAATTGCTGCAGGTAATGCAAAACCCATTGTTCCTAATCCGCCAGAGGTAATATTGCTCTTTGATTTAGTAAATTTTGCATATCTACATGCTACCATTTGATGTTGTCCAACATCAGTCACAATAATAGCATTTCCATTTGTAAACTTATTTATTGCATTTATAGACTCACCCATTGTTAACCCTTTTTTTTTGGGAAATAAATCGTGTTGAATGACCTTTTCTTCCTCAATCTTCATATAGGAATCAAATTGTTTAATCCATTTAGAGTGATCTTTATTTTTAACATGGGGTATAATTGCATTTAATGTTTTATTACAATCACCCAAAATGGCTAAATCAACTTTTACATTTTTATTTACTTCAGCTGGATCAATTTCAAAATGAATTATCTTTGCTTGCTTTGCATAAGTTTTTAAATCACCTGTTACCCTATCATCGAAACGCATACCAATAGCAATTAAAAGATCACATTCATTTGTTAAAATATTAGGACCATAATTTCCGTGCATCCCAACCATTCCTTTATTTAGAGGATGAGAAGTCGGAATAGCCGATGCACCTAAAATAGTCCAAACAGCTGGTATGCCAGTTAATTCGACAAAATTCTTAAAAATACTTTCTGCCTCACCTAAAATCACTCCTTGACCCCACACAATCATTGGTTTTTTTGAGCTATTTATAATTTTTGCAGCATCTTTGATAATTTTTAAATCTATGTCAGGTTCAGGTTTATAACTTCTTACTCCTAAACAATGCTTATATGAAAAATCAAAACTTTCAAATTGTGCATCCTTAGTGATATCAATTAGAACTGGTCCAGGACGACCAGATTTAGCAATATAAAAAGCCTTAGAAATTATAATTGGTATTTCAATTGCCTTAGTTATTTGATAATTCCATTTTGTTACTGGCGTTGATATTCCGATAATATCTGTTTCTTGGAATGCATCTGAACCTAACAAGTGAGATGCTACCTGACCAGTAATACAAACAATAGGTGTTGAGTCAATCTGAGCGTCAGCAATTCCAGTAACCAAATTAGTAGCTCCAGGCCCAGATGTTGCTATAGCAACTCCAACTTTTCCAGAGGTTCTAGCGAAACCTTGAGCTGAGTGAACTGCGCCTTGTTCATGACGTGTTAATATGTGATTAAGTTTATCTTTAAACTTGTACAACTCATCATAAACTGGCATAATAGCGCCACCAGGGTAACCATAAATCAAATCAACACCTTCAGCAATTAATGATCTAATAACTGCCTCAGCACCAGAAATTTTTATTTTTTTATTATTCATAAATTAAAATTCGTCAGTGACACATCCGTTTGATGCATCACTTACATTTTTTATATACTTGTACAAAATACCTCTTTTAATTTTATAATCGGGTTTGGTCCAATTTAACTTTCTAAAATTCAACTCTTTTTCAGACAAATCAACACTAATAATATTTTGTTCAGCATCAATTGTTATTATATCTCCATTCTCTAAAAGGGCAATAGGTCCTCCTTCCTGTGCTTCAGGAACAATATGACCGACAACAAAACCATGAGTTCCACCAGAGAATCTACCATCAGTAATTAATGCAACACTTTTTCCTAATCCAGCTCCCATGATAGCAGCAGTAGGTTTAAGCATTTCAGGCATTCCAGGACCACCTTTTGGCCCCTCATATCTAATAACAACTACATCGCCCTTATTCACAGATCCATTAGAAATAGATTTATTTGCTTCAAATTCTCCATTAAATACTTTTGCTGGTCCTTTAAAAATAAGACCTTCTTTGCCAGTTATTTTTGCAACAGATCCATTAGGAGCAAGGTTACCCTTCAAAATTCTTATATGTCCAGAAGATTTAATAGGATTATTAATGGGTCGTATAATTTTTTGTTTTTTATTAAGATCTGGAACTTTATTTAAATTTTCAGCAATTGTTTTTCCAGTGACTGTTAAACAATTTCCATGAATCATTCCATTTTCTAACATAAATTTTAAAACACCAGGAACTCCACCAATCGCGTGAAGATCTTTCATTAAAAATTTACCACTTGGTTTCAAATCAGCAAGAAAAGGGGTGATATCACTAATTCTTTGAAAATCATCAATTGATACATTGATTTTAGAAGCTTTAGCAATAGCAAGAAAATGTAATACCGCATTGGTTGATCCACCCAAAACCGAAACTAACCTTAATGCATTTTCGATTGATTTTTTTGTTATTATGTCGGATGGTTTAATATCATTTTTTATTAGATTATAAATTGATTCTCCTATAATTTCACTTTCAGATATTTTTTCGCTTCCAACAGCCGGATTTGAGGAGTTGTAAGGTAATGACATTCCCAATGCTTCAATTGCAGAAGCCATAGTATTTGCAGTATACATCCCCCCGCAAGCCCCTGCTCCGGGACAGGCTTTTTTTATGATATTTTTGTACTCTTTTTCATTAATTGAACCAGCTACTTTTTCACCCCAAGCCTCAAAAGCAGAAACAACATCTAATTCTTTTCCATTATGGCAACCTGAAGCTATTGTCCCTCCATAAACAAGTATGCTGGGTCTATCTAACCTTATCATAGCCATAAGTGCTCCAGGCATATTTTTATCACATCCCACAACAGTTACAAGTCCATCATATGACATTGCTTGAACAACAGTTTCAATTGAATCAGCTATGATATCTCTAGAAGGAAGCGAATACCTCATGCCAGATGTTCCCATAGAAATACCATCACTTACCCCAATTGTATTAAAAATTAAGCCAACTAATTTAGAATTATTTTCAATTGATTTTTTAATATGTTTGGATAAATCATTTAAATGCATATTACAAGGGTTTCCTTCGTATCCAGTACTGGCAATACCAACAAAAGGTTTTTTAAGGTCATCCTCAGTTAAACCAATTGCGTGAAGCATAGCCTGCGCTGCAGGTTGAGTAGAGTCCTGAGTTACTTTTTGACTGTATTTATTTAAATTCATATGAATTAAAAATTCTAAATTAATGTAACATTTAAATATGTATTAAAATTAAATAAAATTACTACTATGTCTAAACTCTATTTTTTTATTTTAACTATTTAATTTTCAATATATTAATCAATATAAATAATAAAATTCAAACCCATTTATCCTCAAAGATTCATAAAGAGAATAAAATTAGTGATATTAGCAAAAATTTATTAGTAAAATTCAATTACAAAAATGAAGGAAAAATCAGTAAGTCAAGCAATTGAATATAGAAGATCTGTTAGGTTATATGATCCAAAAAAATCAATTGATGTGGATGTAGTAAAAAAATGTATTTCACAGGCGACTTTATCACCATCTAGCAGTAATATGCAATTATGGGAGTTTCACCATGTGATAAGTAATAAAAAAAAGGAGAGAATCGTTAAATCATGTTTTTCACAACCTGCTGCAAAAACTGCTGACCAACTTGTTGTTATTGCTGTCAGAAAAGATCTATGGAGAAAAAGGGTGAAATCAAATATAGATAATATAAAAAAATCTTTATCTAAAGAAGAGAAACTGGATTCAAAAAAAGAAAAAAAAGCAATTTATTACTACGAGAAACTAGTACCAATGATATATTATGATTCACTAGGTTTTATTAATTTTTTTAAAAAATTAACTTCAAAAATATATGGTTATTTTAAACCAACTTACAGAGAGGTCAGTAAAGGTGATGTAAGAGTAATCGCTCACAAAAGTGCTGCGCTGGCAGGACAATCGTTTATGATTAGTATGGCTGGCCTGGGATTTGATACATGTCCAATGGAAGGTTTTGATTCTAAAAGAATTAAAAAAATCCTAAATCTTCCAAATAATTCTGAGATTAGTATGATAATAAGTTGTGGAATTCGAACAAAAAAGGGGGTATATGGTAACAGATTTAGAGTTTCTTTTGATGAAGTTTATCGGGTTCACTAATTTTAAAAATTATTTTTTGGCCCAAAAAACACTGGGATAATTTAGATTGAGACCTTTCTGTTAACTGAAGAATTCTAGGATATCCTCCTGTTATTTGACCGTCCCTCATAACAATTATTAAATCTCCATTTGGAGTCAGCTGGACTGTTCCTGGAAGAATTGGTGAACTTATTATTGATAATTTATTTTTAATATTTAAACCAGAAAGCTGATAAGCCATCCTGTTATTAGATCCAACTTTAAATTGGAAATTAATAAGTTTTTTTTTAGTTGGGTTACTTAAAATTTCCCAGTCGGGCCCCTTTAAAACTTCAATTAAACCATCAAATAATTTCAAATCAGTAAAATTTAAGTTTACTTTGTGGATTCTTTTTTTACTTTTTATTGGGATCTTATCAGACTTATTTATAAATGATTTGTTTGTAATAGGAAAATATTGAGATCGACTTGCGAATATCTTTTCTGTTATTATGCCTCCACCAAAGCTTATATAGCACCTTTGTCCCTCGTATATATTTCCCAAGACTAATAAATCTCCAAGATCACAAAAAAATGGTTCATTTATTTTTAACTTTTTGTCATTTAATAAAATATCAGTTTTTGCACCACTGACTGCAACCCAACTTGGACTAGAAAATAATAACGAAGGTCCTTTTAGAGTACATTCCAAGGTAGCCTCATTACCTATATTTCCAACTAGTAGATTCGATCTTTCATAAGAAAAAAAGTCCATTGCTCCAGAAACAGGAATACCGATTTTCCTGTAACCATACCTACCATTGTCTTGTATAGTAGTATAAAATCCAGGATCAATTACTTTAACATATGATTTCAAATGAATCAGTTTTAAATAGATTAAAAGGATCAGAAAAATTTTTTAATTTTTCTAGAAGCTCATCATTATTGATTGAGATAAATTTTATCATATCACCTGGAATTACATGATTTGGAGGATCAGATAATTTATCAAAAAAAGATACGTATGTTTTTCCTATTTTATTCCATCCACCTGGACTTTCCTGTGGATAAATTCCAACACTTGATTCTCCTATAGCTAATGTTCCCTTTTCGACAAGTTTTGAGGGAGAGGGTTTTCTCGGAATATGAAGTTTTTTTGGTAATCCTGACATATAAAAAAAACCTGGTAAAAAACCATAATGGTTTACCTGAAATTTACGTTCTATAAAATTATTTAAAAAAGAATTGTATAAAATCATATTATTTTTGAAATAAAATAATAAATCCTTGGAATAAATAAGGTCAAAACAAACAGGAATCTCCCATAGGGTTCTTGTATATTTTTGTTTTTTTACTTGATAACTTAATATAAATTTTTTTAAATTTTTAATTAGATCATAGTCAATTTTAGTTTTAAAAATAACTGTTATTTCAAATGATGTTAAGATGATATCTTGAAAATGTTCAATAAACTGAAAAGATATAGCATTTGCTAGTTCAAATTTCCAAATTATAAAATATTTATCCTCAGATCTATCTTTAAAATTTAATACAACTGCTCTATTACCAAAAGTTTTTAATTTCATTACATACTTTTAATTTTATTTGATAAAATTTTTATGAATTCGATAGACTTTTCATGATCAGTATGTAAGCATATGGTATCAAAAACTACATTTACTTTTTTTTTATTTGAAAGACTTATTTTTCCTCTCAATAATAAGTTTAAATTTTCTGAGAATGAAATATTAGAATTTACCATTGAGTTTTCACATTTTCTAGAAAGTAAGCTTAAATCATCATTATAATATCTATCTGAAAAAACTTCCCTTAAAACTTTAAAATTATATGATTTAGCGATATTTATTATTTCCTTTCCAGCTGGGAGTATGATTTGTTCTATTTCAGGAAATTCGTTTAAAACTTCAAAGTAAGTGTGAGTTAATTTTTTATTCTCAATCATATCATTATACAATGCACCGTGTGCTTTACAATGATGCCAGGGCAAAGAATAATAATTTAAAGCTTCTTTAAAAAGTGACAATTGAGCTCTAATTGATTTTTTTAAATCAGCATTATTCATCAAAAGGGTATTTCTACCAAAATTTATTTTATCTGGATATGAAGGATGTGAACCAACATTCACAAAAAATTTTGATGCAAGTTTCATCGTTTGTTTTATTGTTTTTAGTGTACCAAAATGTCCACCGCACGCAATACTGCAGGATGATACATGAGGCATAAAAATATGATCATTTAATCCTCCTTCGCCAATGTCAACATTTACTTCCATAATAAATAGATGAAAATAAAAATACTACAAAAAAAGAATCTTAAAAGCCAAAAATGAAAAAAACAGAAATAATAAAAAAAGACCCAAAATACGTATTAGAAAATTAATATTATTTTTATTATTTTTTTGAGCTGAAAAGCATAAATATAATATAAACAAAGTTATGCCTGGTAGCATTAATCCATTTGTAATCTGAGCTAATCTTATCAAATTAATTGGATTAGAATCAAAAAAAGTAAAAATTAATCCGGTAATAATAATTAATATTGGAGCTATTTTTTCGAGTTTCATTTTGTCAGAATAATTACCTAAAGACTCCTTTACAATATATCCTGCTGCAAGAGGGGCTGTCAATGCAGAGCTCAGTCCAGCAGAAAATAATCCTAAGGATATAAATAGTTGTGATTTTTTACCATACAAATTATTTAGTGAATACCCCAAATCATCAATCGAAACTAATTGATTAATATTTGAACCTGCAGCAGCAATAATTATAGAAGCAGAAATAATTCCTCCAAAACTGATTGCAATTATGGTATCTTTTTTTATGGATTGGAAACTTGTTTTTTTAAATCTCTCATTTTTGACAAGCCATGCGTGTAAAAATAAATTATAGGGAACAATAGTTGTTCCAAGAACAGCAACAATAGTTGACCAATTTTCTGGTCTCCATTTTGGAATAAAAAAACCACTTAATAAATCAGTTAAATCAGGTTTGGTAATGATTGCTGCAATTAAAAAAGATAAACTCATTAAAAAAACAGCAATACCTAAAATAATTTTTAAAAATTTAATGTTTTCCTTTAAAATTATCAGAATAAGAGTTATTCCAATTATTAACAATATGTATGGTGACAATAATCTAGTGGTTTCGAAAGAAATTATTTCAGATATCTTTTTTAAACCTAATAAAGATCCTGATATATTTCCTGCCTCATAAGCAGCATTTCCAAAAAAAATTGTCATTAATATGTAAAAAATAAAAAAAAATTTAAGTCTTTTATTCGAAACCTCTTTTTTTAATAATTCAATTATCCCCATATTATTTTGATAACTTAAACCAGCGACAATATTTTGAAAAAAAATAGTAATCATACAGGATAGTAAAACAGCCCACAATAAGTCAAAACCAAAATCAATTCCTGCTAACGCACAAACTGTGAGACTTCCCGGTCCAACAAATGCAGCAGTTATTATTACTGCTGGTCCAGTTTTTAAATTAATCATACTAATTTTAATTATTGTTTAAAATGGAAAATTTTCTTCATCTGAATTGGAGGATTTTCCAAAAGCATCATCAGGATTGGAATGTTTATTTTTACCAGAATTCATTTTTGACTGAAATTCTGATGAGGAATCAAAATCAGCAATATTTTCAAATTTTCCTAGATGAGCTATAAATTTTAATTTTATATTATCCAATCCACCATTTCTGTGTTTGGCGACAATAAATTCAGCTTGACCATCGGAAGGACTTCTATCTTCATCATCCCATTCATCGATTCCATAATACTCTGGTCTATAAATAAATGAAACAATATCAGCATCTTGTTCAATTGCACCTGACTCTCTTAAATCGGATAATTGTGGTCTTTTAGTTCCACCTCTTGTTTCGACAGCCCTAGACAATTGAGATAGAGCAATTACGGGGGTATTCAATTCCTTGGCTAATGCTTTTAAATTTCTTGATATAGTGGATATCTCCTGTTCTCTATTTCCGCTTTTATTGCTCATTCCTGCAGTCATTAGTTGTAGATAATCAACAACTATAAGTTTTATGCCGTGCTGTCTTGATAGTCTTCTTGCTTTAGCTCTTAGTTCAAAAATTGACAACGAGGGAGAATCATCGATAAATAAGGGTGCTTTTTCAAGATCACCAACTTTTATGTTTAATTGTTGCCACTCATGTCTAGCTAACTTACCTGTTCTTAATTTCTCAGAAGATAAACCTGTTTCAGCAGAAATTAATCTAGTTATCAGTTGAACTGAGGACATTTCAAGAGAAAAAAAAGCAACTGGAATATTTCTTTCGACAGCAATGTTACGCGACATAGATAATGTTAATGCTGTTTTACCCATACCAGGCCTTGCAGCAATAATTATCAAATCACTTGGCTGCCAACCTGAGGTTAATTTATCTAACTCATCAAACCCACTACTTACACCACTAAGACCATCTTTTTTTCCAATGTCCTCAATTTTTTTCTTTGCTTCAATTACAAGGGTTTGGGCGGATGTTGCTGTCCTTTTTATATTTCCTTGTGTAACATCATAGAGTTTTGATTCAGCTTCGTCCAAAAGCTCCAGAACATCAGTTGAGTCCTTGTAGGATTTCTCAATTATTTCATTTGATATCTTGATTAAACTTCTTTGAATATATTTTTGGAGAATTATTCTTGCATGAAATTCAATATGGGCAGAACTAGCTACCTTTTGAGTCAATTGAACTAAATAAAAATCACCACCAACAGCATCTAATTTTCCAGATTTCTTGAGGGAAGATGAAACAGTCAGAAGATCAATCGGATCACTTGATTCAAACAAAATTAATATTGCTTGAAAAATATATTGATGAGAAACTTTGTAAAAAACTTCCGGCTGGAGAATATCGATAACTTCATCAACTCCTTTTTTATCAATAAGCATAGCTCCTAAAACGGCTTCTTCAAGGTCAATAGCTTGAGGAGGGAGTTTAGCCTGTTCCAAATTTATCAGTGAACCAGAACTAGGGTTAATTGATTTATAAAGAGGTTTTTTATCTTCCATTATTCAAATTTACATTTGAAAAAATTAATTAGTGATAATTTTTAAAATCAAATGTGAACAAAAAATAAGTTGATAACTTTTGTATATTGTTAACAAGCAAAAATTAAATTTTATTCCTCTCTAAATACTCCCATTTTTGAAAATTTTTCCCTTCTATATTCTATTCGCATTGAAGACTCCATTTTTTTTAGTTTATTAAATGAAGTTAAAACCTCTTTTTTTACTGATTCAAAAGTAGACTCTCTATCAAAATGGGCACCTCCAAGTGGTTCTTTTATTATCTTATCAATCAATTTAGACTTTAGCATGTCTTGAGAAGTTAGTTTTAGTGCTTCAGCAGCTTTTTCTTTAAATTCCCAACTTCTCCACAAAATTGACGAACAGGATTCAGGAGATATCACTGAGTACCATGTGTTTTCAAGCATAAAAATTTTGTCACCAACTCCTATACCTAATGCTCCACCTGAAGCACCTTCTCCAATAATTATTACAATCATTGGAACCTTTAATGACATCATTTCAATTAGATTTCTTGCGATGGCTTCACCCTGACCTCTTTCTTCTGCTTCAAGACCAGGGAAAGCCCCAGGTGTATCAATAAAAGAAACTATAGGTATATTAAATTTTTCAGCTGATTTCATCAATCTAAGAGCTTTTCTGTAGCCCTCTGGATTTGACATTCCAAAATTTCTGTATTGTCTTGTTTTTGTATTGTATCCTTTTTGAGTTCCAATTAATAAGAAAGATTGATCATCAATCTTTCCAAAGCCTCCAATCATTGCTTTATCATCACCAATATTTCTGTCTCCATGTAATTCCAAAAAAGTGCCTTTTGTAATATAATTAATGTAGTCAAGAGTATATGGTCTTGAGGGATGTCTTGACAGTTGGACTCTCTGCCATGCATTCAGATTCCCATAGATTTCTTCCTTTTTTTTTAAAAGCTTTGACTCTAGCAAATCACAGGTATCTGTAACATCTACAGAACTCTCGTCACCAATATTCCTACATTTTTCAATTTGTTCTTGCAATTCCTTAATTGGTTCTTCAAAGTCTAGATATTCCATTTGATTCGAATGTTTTATACAAATATATTCTTTATAATTATTTAGTTCAATTTAAGCTTATTGATTTTATTTCTTCTTTTGTCAAGAGCATCTAAAAAAACCGATAGTAAAATTAAAATTAAACCAAGATAAAATTGAGTACTCATCAACTCATTTTCCCCAAAAAAAATTAATGATAAGATAATTGCATATATCGGTTCTAAATTAATTATTAACATAAATGAAAAAGGAGATAAATTTCTCATTACTCTAACAGATACAACATGAGCATATGCCGTGCAAATTGAACCAAGGGCCAGAAGAAGTATTAGATCATTTAAATCATAAACCCAAATAATATCATAAAATTGATCAGTCCACGTAAAAATATAAAAACTCAGTAGTAACCATCCTATTAGAAGTTCATAAACAGTAATAGATAAAGCAGAAACCCCGCTGTTAACAAGTTTACTGTTAAAAATTGTAAAAATTACACTTAAAATTGCAGCAAGAAGAGCTATTGAAATTCCATAAAACTGATCAAATTCTGCATCAAGAATTATTACTAAACCTAATAAAGTTAATAACCCAAAAAATAACTCTTTTATTGAAATTTTTCTTTTAAAAAAAAAAGGTTCAACAATTGATGCAATAAAAGCTCCAGAGGCCATAATTGACAATGTTATTGAAACACCAGATATTTTAATAGCATAAAAAAAAGCTACCCAATGAAGAGAGATAAATCCTCCAGCAAAGAAAATTTTATTTAAATGTTTTTTTGAAATTTTAAAAAGATTTTTTTTTTTTGTAAAAAATGTAGCTTGCTACAATAATAAATGCTATTAACATTCTATACCATACTATACCTAAAGGACTCAGATTTATAATCGATCCTAGTATAGAGGTAAAACCCCATAAAAAAACTAAAAAATGTAAATGTAAAAGGTCTTTATTTCTATCTTTTGGCATAGTTTAATAATAATAAAGATATAACCCCAAAAATAATTAATGGTAACCACGCACCAAAAAATGGAGAGAAATTTGATTTTGTTACCATCACACCAAAAATTTTATCAAAAAAAATAAATAAAAAGCCTAAAGAAATTCCAATAGCTAAGTTAACTCCCATACCTCCCCTTCTTTTATTTGAAGACATTGAAACTGCTATTAAAGTCAGAATAAAAGATGCAAGTGGTAAACTATACCTCTTATGTCGCGTTAATAAGTGAGAATTTATCAAGATTGAACCATTTTTTTTTTCCTCATTTATAAAATCATTAAGTTGAAACATGGTTAAAGTTTCTGCTTTATAATTGACAGGTGCCAGATCTTGGATTCTAAAATCAAAAATTGTGTCTTTATAAATGGCTTTCTGGAGAATTTCATTGTCACCATTAAAAACTCTTTTTTTAAATGATGTAAGCCTAAAAATTGAGTCTTTAGGTATCCATCTGATACTTTCTGCATTTATTTTAATTATCATTTGTTGATTCTTAAATTTTTCAAGAGTAAAATTATTAGCCCTTTTTCTGATGGGATTGTAACTGCTAACATATATATATTCATCATTACTAATTTGTTTAAAAACATAATTGGTATTTCTTTCCCCTTTTTTCTTTAGGTATTTAAATGAAAACTCATTAAAGCCTTTATTTGATTTTGGAACAATAAACATTCCCATTAAAAAGGTAACAATTGCTATAAATAATGCTGAGATCATAAATGGTCTAATGAATCTGTTAAAAGAGATTCCCGAGCTCAAGATAGCAGTTACCTCTGTATTATTTGCGAGTTTAGAAGTAAACCATATTACAGATAAAAAAAGAAAAATAGGAAAAAGCAAGTTTGCAAAATACCATGTAAAGTCAATATAGTAATTTATTAATGCATCAACAGGAACCTCATTTTCCTTAAACTTATCAATTTTTTCTGCAATATCAACCATTATTCCTATTGGAATAAAAAGCATTATCATTATTGAAAATGTTCCTAAATATCTTTTAATTATGTATTTATCAATTAGTTTCATTTATATGCGTTGACCCAAATTTTTTATCATTTTTTCTTTCCAAGAAACAAAATCTCCTACTAATATATGTTTTCTTGATTCTCGAACCAACCACATGTAAAATGCAAGATTATGTATAGTACATATTTGTTTACCTAGCATTTCATTAACAGTAAACAAATGCCTGACATAAGATTTAGAATAATTAATATCAACAAAACAATAGTTGTCAGGATCTAATACTGAAAAATCCAATTCCCATTTTTTGTTTTTGATGTTAATAGTACCATTTTTTGTAAAAATCATTCCATTTCTAGCATTTCTAGTTGGCATTACACAGTCAAACATATCAATTCCTAAAGCTATATTTTCAAGTAAATTTATTGGAGTTCCAACTCCCATAAGATATCGAGGCTTATTAAATGGGAGGACTGAAGTAACGACCTCTGTCATCTCATACATTTCCTCTGCGGGTTCACCAACTGAAAGACCACCGATTGCATTTCCAAATGAATTCTTTTCAGAGATATATTCTGCAGATTCTTTTCTTAATTCTTTGTAAATACTTCCTTGAACAATTGGAAAAAAAATTTGTGGATATGAATAATTAAAATTTTCTTTTTTATTTTGAATCATACACCTATTTAGCCATCTATGTGTTCTTTTCATTGATAATTTAGCATATTTAAAATTACAAGGATATGGTGTGCATTCATCAAAAGCCATTATTATGTCAGCACCTATTTTTCTTTGGATGGAAATAGCTGACTCTGGTGAAAAAAAATGAAATGATCCATCAATATGCGATTTAAATTTTACACCTTCTTCTTTGATTTTTCGATTTGCTGAAAGTGAATAAACTTGATATCCACCTGAATCAGTTAGAATTGGTTTGTTCCAATTCATAAATTTATGAATCCCTCCAGAGGCCTCTATGATTTTTGTATTGGGTTTTAAATATAAATGATAAGTATTAGCTAAAATGATATCTGGTTTTATATCATTTTCTAGTTCCCTTTGATGAACTCCTTTTACAGTAGCAGAAGTACCAACAGGCATAAATATTGGAGTCTTAATAAGACCACGTTCGGTATAAATACTTCCAGCTCTAGCTTGGGAAAATTTATCAATACATTCTAAATCAAATTTCATAATTTAATCAATAAACAAAGATACCAATCTATTTATGAGAAAATTATAATGTTAATTAATTAATTATAAACTCTTAAAAATACCAAAGTAAGTACTTTGCTAGTATATTCAATTAGTGTATTATTGTCATAAAATTATATACTAAACAAATGCCAGATATATCATATTTAAAATCATTTGCACAACAGGTTAGACGGGATATTCTTCGAATGGTTCATAAAGTGAATTCAGGTCATCCTGGGGGCTCTCTTGGCTGTACAGAATTTCTTGTGTCCCTTTATAATGAAGTAATGGATCATGACACTAATTTTAATATTGATGGAAAAGATGAAGATATTTTCTTTTTGTCTAATGGCCATATATCACCCGTATTTTATAGTGTATTAGCTAGAAATGGTTATTTCCCTATCAAGGAGCTTAATACTTTTCGACTAATTGATTCAAGATTACAAGGTCATCCAACAACTCATGAGGGGCTTCCCGGTGTCAGAGTGGCATCTGGTTCTTTAGGACAAGGACTATCTGTTGCCATCGGAGCATCTCTATCAAAAAAAATTAATAATGATATTAAAACCATTTTTGTTCTAATGGGAGATGGTGAACTTCAAGAAGGCCAGAACTGGGAGGCGCTGATGTATGCTTCAGCAAAATCTGTTGACAATATTATTGTTACAGTTGATATAAATGGAAAACAAATTGATGGACCCACAAATGAAGTACTTGATCTTGGCGATATTAGATCAAAATTTGAATCATTTGGATGGTTAACAATTGAACTAGATGAGGGAAATGATATTGAATCAATAATCTTAACTCTTAATAAAGCAATTAAATTACTTGGAAATGGTTCTCCAGTAGCTATATTAATGAAAACTGAAATGGGTAATGGAGTAGATTTTATGATGAATACTCATGCTTGGCACGGAAAAGCTCCTAATGATGAACAGTTAAAAATAGCACTTTTACAAAACCCTGAAACACTTGGTGATTTTTAAAATATGAATACATATAAAGACAAAGGAGCGATTGATACTAGATCTGGTTTTGGTGCAGGTTTAGCTGAATTAGGTAGAATCAACTCAAATGTTGTAGCGCTATGTGCTGATTTGATTGGTTCTCTAAAAATGGATGAATTCAAAAATGAAAATCCTGACAGATTTTTTCAAGTAGGAATTGCAGAAGCTAATATGATGGGGATAGCAGCAGGCCTGACAATAGGTGGAAAAATACCATTTACCGGAACCTTTGCAAATTTTTCAACTGGAAGAGTTTATGATCAAATACGTCAATCAATTGCATATTCTGGAAAAAATGTAAAGATCTGTGCATCTCACGCTGGAATAACTTTAGGTGAAGATGGAGCAACACATCAAATTCTGGAAGACATCGGCTTAATGAAAATGCTTCCTGGAATGGTTGTAATTAACCCTTGTGATTACAACCAAACTAAACAGGCAACTATTGCAATAGCTGACTATATAGGTCCTACTTATCTCAGGTTTGGAAGACCTAAAGTTCCAAATTTTACCTCTAAAAAAAATAATTTTAAAATAGGTGAAGGTATTCTTTTAATTGAAGGTTCAGATGTTACAATTGTCGCTACAGGACATCTTGTATGGGAGGCAATTTTAGCTGCAGAAAAGCTCAAAAAAATTAATATATCAGCTGAAGTAATAAATATTCACACTATTAAACCTTTAGATGAAAAAATCATCCTTAAATCGGTAATGAAAACAAAAGCAATAGTTACGGCTGAAGAACATAATATTTTAGGTGGTCTTGGAGAAAGTGTTTCTAGAGTTTTATCATTAAATTTTCCTGTGCCTCAAGAATTTGTTGGGACTATGGATACATTTGGTGAATCAGGAAAACCATCAGATCTCATGAAAAAATATGGTTTAAGCAATGAAAATATTGTTGAAAAAGTTGTTAAAGTAACCAAAAGAAAATGATCTGAATGAAAAATATTTTTTTAATATTTCTCATTTTGTCCCCAATGGTTTTACTTAGTCAAATAGATTATGGTATAAAGTTTGGCATAAACTTAAATAACAGTTCAAATATTTCTATAATTTCTCAGAATTTTGATACGAACATATCAAAAAAAGATTATAGTGGTTATAATATGGGTGGTTTCATTTCATTGCAAGGACTCTTAATGGATCTCCGTGGTGAATTGCATTATGTAAAAATAAAAAATAGTAATGACTTAGTTCAGGATAGAATTGAAATACCAGTAACGATAGGATACAAAATTCTTCCCTTTCTGAGTCTTTTTTTAGGTCCGTCATTTCAATATGTTTTGGATGAATCTAGCTCAACTTTTTTACTGAGTAAATTAGAGGATAAAAGTACAATGGGATTAAATCTCGGAACTCGACTATATTTAGGGAAAATTCAATTAGACTTAAGGTATGAAAGGGGTTTAAATGAAATGGAAACAAAAATAATAAATCAAAACAATTTGAATGTGGCTAAAATAGATTCAAGAAAATCATTAATCTCAATTGGTATGTCATACAAAATCAACTAGAAATATTTGGATCTAAGTAATCTGGGATTCCATCACCATCGGTATCATCAATTACACCATCTCCATCTTTATCCAACTCATTTATAGTAAATACTCCATCGTTGTCATCATCAGGATCATATAAGTTTGGGGCTGAATCCTGGTCTGTATCATCATTTAGAGGATCTCCATCTAAATTGATATCCTCAAGATACGAGTCAAGTCCATCAGAGTCATGATCAGCGGTTGCAAGGGTGAGGAAATTAACAGTAAATATCAAGGGTGAATATGCAGGGATACCCCCAACGGAATTATTAAAATAACCAAGGGCAGAGGGAATAAAAAATATTCCTTGACCATAATCTTTAAAAGTATAAGTACCATTCAAATTAATTTCATAAGTACCAGATTTTAAATTGGTCATTCCCATTCTAAAACCCTTTACGACTTTGGCTAAATCAAACCAAATCGGAACATCTCTTTGATCAAATATAGAACCATTTACAAGGCTACCCTTGTAACTAACAAATGTAGAATCAACATTATTAGGTTTTACTCCTTTTCCTTCTCTTACAATGATATAATAAAGCTTTTGAGGAATGTCTATCCCATCTTGTTTAACAATAACTTCTTTTTCCTGGACATAATTAATTAGTGGGTTTTTATCATCGTTAGATTCATCTAAAGAATCAATTTTAATTGATATTGAGTAATCATTTGGTGCTGAACTAAAATCCTCATAGTTGTAAAAATGAGTTTCCATGTATGATTTCAAGATATTGTCATCCACGATTGCCTGTTCAGCTGCATCACGAATTGCCAATGGATTATCATCCGAATTATCATCATCATCATTGTTATTACAACTAAAAAATAATAAAAAGAAAACTATTTTTAAAAAAAATAAATTTTGAAACTTCATTTGTTTAAATTAACCTACTTTTTAAAATATTTTTAAAAAAAATAAATGCGAATTGACCAATTATTATGGTGTCTAAGATATTACAAATCTCGATCTTTAGCAACTTCGGCTTGTAAAAAAGGATATATTAAAATCAATGGAGAAAATGTTAAACCATCCAAGGAGGTTATTGTTTTGGATAAAATAACTCTCAGGAAAAATCAGATTAATCATGAATTTAAAATATTAGATATTCCTAAAAACAGAGTTGGAGCAAAATTATTAAATATATATAGAAAAAATTTAACGAATAATGAACTAAATACAAAAAAATTTATGACTTTAGATGGAATTTTAAAAAGAAAAAAAGGGGAAGGCAGACCTACAAAAAAGGATAGGAGAAAATTAGATGATTTAAATAAATCCTAATTCATTAATTTAATGATCAAATGAATAAAAAAAAGATTTTAGATGCCAAAAAAATTAAAAATGCTACCTTAAGGATTGCATATCAAATTCTTGAGTCTAACATGGATGAAAAAGATATTTATTTAGTTGGAATTTTGGGAAATGGAAATAAACTTAGTAAACGTCTTGGAATAGAATTAAAAAGAATTTCTAATTTAAGAATTCATCAAATTGAGCTCATAATAGATAAAAAAAATCCAAGAAAATCAATTGAAATAAATACTGATATGACCGAACTTATAGATAAATCTATTGTTGTAATTGATGATGTCCTAAACACTGGAAGCACATTATTATACTCAGTGAATAAATTTTTAACTATTCCTCTAAAAAAAATTCAAACCGTCGTGTTAGTTAATAGAAACCACAAATACTACCCAGTTAAAGCTGATTTTAAGGGCATATCACTTTCAACTTCTATAAAACAACATGTAAGTGTAATTTTAAATTCATCGAAAAACGAGGGGGTTTATTTAAGTTAAAATTCTTTCAAGTTCATTAACAATTGAATCTAAAGATTTATTATCTGTATCTAAAATAATTTTTGCTTTGTTATAATAAATAGATCTTTCAAAAAGATGTTTACTTATAAAATCTTTCAATAGATTCTTAGATTTTATTGATTTAATTAATGGTCTTTTGTCTTTTTCATTAAACAACCTATCAGTCAATACATTTACATTAGTTTTTAAGTATAATGTTTGAATTTGACTATTTCTATTTAAGAGCTCAATTGTATCAAAATAACATGGGGTTCCTCCTCCTAATGAGATAATAGATTGACTTAAATTATTTATTATTTTGGATAGAATTTTATATTCAATTTTTCTAAAATATAGTTCTCCTTTTTTTTTAAAAATTTTATCTATTGGATTATTTTCATGTAAAATTATCTCTTTATCTAAATCAATAAATGGAAGTTTGAAGTGAGATGATAATTCATTGCCTATTGTGGTTTTTCCAGAACCCATATATCCAATCAAAACTATTGTTTTATTCAAAATTATAATATTTATATTGTCCAAATTTAAAACAAAATAAAATTGAAAAATAGATTTATAGACAGTATATTTGCGACCAAATCAAGACTTGATAGCTCAGCTGGTAGAGCATCTCCCTTTTAAGGAGAGGGTCCTGGGTTCGAACCCCAGTCAAGTCACTTGTAAGACTTGATAGCTCAGCTGGTAGAGCATCTCCCTTTTAAGGAGAGGGTCCTGGGTTCGAACCCCAGTCAAGTCACTGAGCGCACGTGGCGGAATTGGTAGACGCGCTAGGTTGAGGGCCTAGTGGGAGTTAATCCTGTGGAAGTTCGAGTCTTCTCGTGCGCACAGTCAAAATACTTCATTCTTAATAATAATAAGACTTTTTTATTTTTGTAATTTTATATTGCTATGGTTTCATGTTTATTTATTTTAAGTTGTTATGAAGGAAATTTTTGATTCAATATCTGAAGATTTAAGTAAAGTTGTTACAGAAAAATATAGCACTTCTTTTTCGATGGCAACAAGATTAATTCATGGCTCAATTAGACAGGATATTTATAATATTTATGGCTTTGTAAGAGTTGCGGATGAAATCGTTGATACTTTTCATCAATATCCTAAAAAGAAAATTCTTGATAGATTTGAAGAAGATGTTTATATAGCAATTAAACAAAAAATTAGTATAAATCCAATACTAAACTCATTTCAAAATACTGTAAACAAATACAAAATTGATGTCAAACTAATTGAAGCTTTTTTACAAAGCATGAGATGGGATCTTAATAAAAAAATCTACAGTAACGATAAAGATTACAAAAAATATATTTACGGTTCAGCTGATGCAGTTGGACTAATGTGTCTCAAAATTTTTGTTAAAGGAGATGAAGATTTATATGAAAAACTTAAAAAATATGCCATGTCACTTGGATCAGCATTTCAAAAAGTTAATTTTTTAAGAGATATAAATATGGACTTCGAAGTATTGGATAGAACATATTTTCCTAGTCTTGACGTTAACAAATTTGATGAAAAATCAAAAAAAAATATTATTGATGATATAGAAAAAGATTTCAATATTGCATTAAAAGGTATTGTTTTGCTTCCAATTGAAGCTCGTTTTGGTGTTTATATTGCATATAAATATTATATCAAGCTTCTTGAAAAACTTAAAAAAACTCCATCTCTTGAGATAAAAGATTCTAGAATTAGAGTTCCAAATTATCAAAAAGCTTTTATTTTATTAAATTGTTACTTTAAGTATAACCTAAAACTTTTATAAAAATGAAAACAATTTTATTTATTCTAGTTTTAATTTTGACATTTGTTTTTATGGAATTTATCGCTTGGTTTAGTCACAAGTACATTATGCATGGATTTTTATGGACTTTACATAAGGATCATCACAAAAAAGACCATGACTCTTGGTTTGAGAGAAATGATCTTTTTTTTATTTTTTACGCAGTAGTCAGCTTCATAAATGTCTACGCATGGGGAGAGCATGCTTTTTGGGCAGGACTTCCAATTGGAATTGGAATTTTTATCTACGGAGTATCTTACTTCATTGTACATGATATATTTATTCACCAGAGGTTTAAAATATTAAGAAATTCCAAAAACAGATATGCAAAGGGATTGAGAAGAGCTCATAAAATTCATCATAAAAATATAAACAAAGATGGGGGAGAATGTTTTGGTATGCTTTGGGTTCCTTTAAAATACTTTAAATAAAATTATTCTTTTAGCCAATTGTAGTTTAAATTACATGACCTGTAACTTTCGTTAATATTTATGAACGTTGAACTAATTTTTTCAACCATCCATTTCTTGACAGTATTCAATTTTTTTCTTTTTAATGCCAACTCTTTTATTTTAATATAATCTTTTGAATAATCAGCAACATGTTCATCAAATCTGTTACTTACCTTAAGAATTTTGTATTTCTTTCTACCAGATCTATCCTCATCTATTAATGGAACAGATATTTGATTATCCTTCAAATACCTAATTTGATTATACAATACAGGATCAATTTTTGTTAACTCAAACCTATTATCACCAGTAACTGGATTTATTAGTACCCCTCCATTAAATTTTGTTTCTTTTTCTGATGAAAAATATAAAGCAGCGTCACTAAATGTTATCTCCTTATCAATTATCCGTTTTCTAATTGTATCTAATATTTTTTTTGATTTTGACAACTCTTCTTCATTTATTTTGGGACTTAATAATATATGCCTTATATCAACTTCCTGGCCTCTAATCTTATCTACTTTTAGAATATGCCATCCAAACTCACTTTTAAAAGGTTCAGATATTTCACCTTCTGGTAAACTGAAAGCTACATCGCGGAATTCTTTAACCATTCTTGGCTTTTTTCTAGCAAGTGTATATTTTCCACCTGTAGATCTTGATCCAGGATCTTGAGAATATAATATTGCTTTTGAGGCAAAACTCGATCCACCCTCTAAAATATCTGACTTAAATGTTTTCAATTGATTAATAATTCTTTTTTTTTCATCATCTGAAACTTCTGGAGCAATTACAATTTGTGAAATTTCCAATTCAGTTCCAAAAACTGGTAAATCACTTTTAGGAATGGAATTAAAAAAATCCCTTACTTCCTCGGGTGTAATTGTAGTTTTTTCTATAATTTCATTTTGCATCAATGATGATAACTTTTGAATTTTATTAATTTCAAAAAGTTCATCTCTAAAACTCAATTCATTTGGTTTATTATAAAAATCTAAAACCTTTTCAATGCTTCCTAATTGTTCAATAAAATAATCTATGCTTTGACTAACATAATCATATATTTCTTGATCACTAATTTCTAAACTGTCTTGAATTGCATGATGAGCATATAATTTATCTTCCATTAGTTTAGATAACAACTCACATCGAGTAACACCTTTTGTATTTATGCCTTGAGATTTCATATCTACATACATTCTATCAATATCTGAATCAAGTATCACATAGTCGCCAACAACTGAAGCGACTCCATCAACTTTAATTTTTTCAATAATTTGTGTTTGAGACTGTGAGAATATAGAAAAGGTATTACAAGTAAATAAAAGATATATTACTAAACTATTTATAAATCTCAAATTTTTTGTTTTCGATAGCATCATTTATAATATCTTGATCAAATTTCTTTAAAAATTCAAATTTTCTTTGATTAAAAACTAAATTTCTTATTGAATTCTTAATATGTGAAAAAGGGGAGACTTCATTTTCCTTTAAATAATCTTCTATTTTAAACAAATATAGTTGTAATGATTGTTCAAATTGAAAATATTGTGGTTTTTTTATAGACAAAACTTTTTCTGGATTTATGAATGGTGCAATTTTTAAAAGAGTTTTTTTATTAATCCAAATACTATCGTTTAAAAAAGATTCTGTAAACTGAAATGAAATAGAATCTAAAAAAACTTTATCTTCGTTTGAAAATCTTGTAAAGCGACTTGATATAAATTTTCTGTCGATATTATCCCTTGGTAATCCTATAAATCTAATTTTATACAAGGGTTCTTTTAACAAAAAATTTGAAAAATTTCTCTTGTAATAATCAATTAACTGATTTTCAGTTATTATAGTATCAATTTTGTATTTCACAATATTTTCTTTGTAAGTATTATTATAAATATCAAACTTGTAATTATTTATCAATTTATCTATGATCTGTTTTTGTGAAATTGAAATATTCAATAAAGCTTTTTCATAAAATAAATAATTTTTTGCCCATGTGTTTATATAACTTTTTACTTTAATAATGGAATCATATGAAGATGAAAATTCAATATTTAAATTATCTATATCTGATTTATAGAGATAATTATTATTAACCCTTGCAATTAATTCATCTTGGCTTGCTTTATTTAAATCATCACAAGAAATTATAATAAATAGTAAAAAAATTATTTTAAAAATTTTCATTTTATTGTTTTTATACGTCATCTATTTGACAGCTATGAAAATATTCAAAAAAATTAATATATAACTTTTTATAATAATTAATATTTCAACATATTACATTTCAATAGGTTAAAATAATTGATAAAAGAAAAAAATTGTAAATTGCAATAAATAATTTTCGGTGAGAAAAAAATTATTCTATATAATCTTACTTTTGTTTTTTAATTCGTTATCATTTGCTAACAAATACAAAACAGAAGAATTACGTTTTTCAAATCCTGAAAAAATAATCTATGATGGCAATAGAATTATTTTAAATGGCTTTAAGGGTAATGGTCAGGTAAATGTTTATTCAATAATTGGAAATAAAATAAAAGGAACCGAACTAATCGACCTATCCTCTGCGATTATTCCTTTGGATCTTAAAGAAGGAAATATGTACATAATTCAGGTGATTTATACTGTAAATAAAATTAAAACATTCAAAATTATAGCCTTTTAGAAACTAAGGACTATAATTTGGAGCCTCCTTTGTTATTGTTATGTTATGTGGATGACTTTCTCTTATTCCTGAATGAGTTATTTTAACAAAGTGACTATCAGTTTTTAATGAATCAATATTTTTTGCGCCACAATAACCCATTCCAGCTCTTAAGCCACCTACAAACTGGTGAATACTTTCAAAAAGCTCCCCTTTATATGGGACCCTTCCAACAATACCCTCGGGAACTAATTTTTTAATGTCAGATTCAACATCTTGAAAATATCTTTCTTTGGATCCTTTTTTCATAGCCTCAATTGATCCCATACCTCTATAAGACTTAAATTTTCTTCCCTCATATATGATTGTTTCTCCTGGAGACTCTTTTGTTCCGGCCAATAGAGATCCTAACATTACACAGTCTGCCCCGGCTGCTATTGCTTTAGGAATATCACCTGTATATCTTATTCCTCCATCAGCAATAATAGGGATATCTCTTCCTTTTAACGCTCTGGAAACATTTAATATTGCTGAAAATTGAGGAACCCCGACTCCTGCAATAATTCTTGTTGTACAAATTGATCCAGGACCAATACCAACTTTTATGGCATCTGCTCCTAAATCAGCCAAAAAAATTACAGCTTCTGGAGTTGCAATATTTCCGACTACAACATCAATATTTTTAAATTCTTTTTTTATTTTTTTTAAGATATTTCCAACTCCTTTAGAATGACCATGTGCAGTATCTATTACAATAGAATCAACTTGAGCTTCAATCAAAGCCCTTGTCCTTTTCAAAACATCACCACTTACTCCAACTGCTGCAGCGACTCTAAGTCTACCATATTTATCTTTATTTGCAATAGGCTTAGAGCTATGCTTGGTAATATCTCTAAAGGTAATTAATCCAACAAGTTTTCCATCTTTATCAACTACTGGTAATTTTTCTATTTTATGTTTTTGAAGAATTTCTTCTGCATCCTCAAGTGATGTACCTTCTTTTACAGTGATTAAATTATTTGAAGTCATTATTTCTGTTATCGGCCTTTTATTGTTCCTTTCAAATCTAAGATCACGATTAGTTACTATACCTTTCAAAAATCCTTTATCATTAACTATAGGTATTCCCCCTATACTATACTTTTTCATATTAGTTTTGGCATCTAAAACAATAGAAGTAAGTTTTAAAGTTACTGGATCCAAAATCATTCCCGATTCAGAGCGTTTTACATTTTTAACTTTATCTACTTGTTCATCAATAGTCATATTTTTATGAATAACTCCGATACCACCCTCCCTTGCAATAGCAATAGCCATTTTACTTTCAGTCACAGTATCCATAGCAGCTGATGAAATTGGAACATTTAATTCAATATTTTTGGAAAACTTGGTTGTTATTGAAACTTCTCTAGGGAGAACCTCAGAAAAGGCGGGTACTAGTAAAACATCGTCGTAAGTTAGACCTTCTTCAATAATCTTGGATGTGGACATTTGCAATTAATTTAAAACATAATTGCATCCAAATTTACAAAAAATAAATTAGATGCTTTTTTGGAATGTTTTCGATTACTTTTAATTAATTACAGAAAAATAAATTTTAAATAAAATCCTGAACTATATTTGCATTTTAAAAATAAAAAATGATCGATAAAATTGAATTAGAATTAAAACCCTACAGAGAATTATTAGTTAATCATTCGCTCTATAAAAACCTAAAAAATATAGATGATGTAAAGAAATTCATGGAAATGCATGTTTTTGCTGTTTGGGATTTCATGTCTCTTGTAAAAAAACTTCAAATAGAATTAACATGTGTTCAGATACCATGGATTCCTAATAAAGATTCTGGTAGTGCAAGACTTATAAATGAAATTGTTTGGGGAGAGGAAACGGATGTAGATAAAGATGGTAACGCTTTTAGTCACTTTGAAATGTATATTAATGCTATGAAAAGTATTAAGGCAGACCCATCAAAAATTAACAATTTGATTAACTCATTAGAGTCAAATATATCTTTAGACTCAGCGTTTGATAATATTCAAATTGAGAATGCGGTTAAAGATTTTGTTAAATATTCTTTTTCTGTAATTAATCAAAATAAAATCCATGTTGTTGCTGCAGTTTTTACCTTTGGAAGAGAAGATTTATTACCTGACGTATTCATAAAATTTCTTGAGCAATTAAAAACTAAATATCCAGGTTCACTTGAAGATTTAGTATATTATTTCAAAAGACATATCGAGTTAGATGGAGATGAACATGGTCCAATGGCAATAAATATGATAAAAAATTTGTGTGGTGAAAACGAAACAAAATGGAATGAGGTAATTGAAGCCTCAAAACAGGCACTTCAAATGAGAATAAATTTATGGGACTCAATAAATGAGAAAATAACTCAGAATCCTTTAATTTAAGTATGAGATTTTTTTTACTAATCTTAATAACATACAATTTTTCTTTTTCTCAAGATAAAGTTGAAAAATATGCCAATACTATTACTTCTTCCGAATTAAAAGATTTATTATATGTATATGCATCCGATGAATTTGAAGGAAGAGATACTGGTAAAAAGGGGCAGAAATTAGCTGTTAATTTCCTAAGGGAATTTTATAAAAAAAATAGAATTTCTGCCGCAAAAAATACCAATAATTATTTCCAAGAAATGAAATTAATTATGATAAATGGAGAAAAATTCGATACTGAAAATGTAGCTGCATTTATACCTGGTTGTGAAAAACCAGATGAATATATTATTATTACTGCCCATCTAGACCATGTAGGTATTGAAAATGGGGAAATATTCAATGGGGCTGATGATGATGGATCTGGAACAGTTGCAATTCTTGAAATTGCTGAGGCGTTTCAAATAGCATTTACAGACGGATCTGGACCTAAAAGATCTCTTCTTTTTTTACATTTAACAGCTGAAGAAAAAGGTTTACTTGGCTCAAAATATTACGTTGAAAACCCATTATATCCAATCAATAATGCTGTTGCAAATTTAAATATTGATATGATTGGTAGATTGGATCCTAAAAGACCAGATAAAAATGAAAATTATATATATTTAATTGGATCAGATAGATTAAGTCAAGAATTACATGAAGTTTCTGAACAGGCGAATTTAAAATATGTAGGATTAGATCTAGATTATACATTTAATGCTGAAAATGACCCAAACAGTTTTTACACAAGAAGCGATCATTACAATTTTGCAAAAGAAAATATACCTGTAATTTTTTATTTCAACGGAACACATGAGGACTATCACAAACCAACTGATACTCCTGATAAAATAAATTATGAACTATTATCAAAAAGAACTAAATTAATATTCTACACTGCTTGGGATTTAGCTAACAGAGAAAAGCGAATAAGTTTGAATGATGAATGAGAAAATTCTTTTTTTATATTCGTTTGCAGTTTTTATTTTAACTCTAAGTCCAGGCCCAGACATATTATTTTTAGTTTCTACAACTCTGAATAAGAATTTAAATAATGCCATTGTTACGGCTTTTGGCTTGTGTAGCGGAATTTTAATTCACACAGTTAGCGCAGCGTTTGGGTTAGGATATTTTGTATCTAAATTCCCTGAATTATTATCATTAATAAAACTAATTGGTTGTTTGTATTTAATTTATTTATCCTATCTATATTTTCCAAAAAAAAAATATAAAACAATAATTAACAAGAATTTTAATGTATTAAGTAAACCATTCACACAAGGACTAATAATGAACCTGAGCAACCCAAAAATTATATTATTCTTTATTAGTTTTTTTCCACAATTTATATTTCATCATCAATGGACAATTGAATTGCAATTTTATATTTTGGGATTATTATTTTCATTTATTTCACTTACAACATTCATTTGTATTTTAATACTTATAAATATTATTAAAAGTAAGTTTAATATTGAAAAACAAAGTAAAAGTCTATCATATATATCCTCTTTTACAATGATATGTCTAGCAGTATTTTTCTTGTTTAAAGAAATTGAGATTTTAATGAACTAATTTGAAAAAATTAGAATTAAATATTTGAAAAAGTAGAAACAAACCTTCCCTTTTTTCCTCGACGCGTTTCCAAATTTTTAGCTTTAATAAACTCTTCCCTAGTATATCGTTTACCATTAATATATAGTTGCTTAACGCCTTTCGGGAATGTTAAATGTAATAAGTTGCGTCTCATTTTTTTATAAAAAGGGTAACCAATATAGCTTATTTTTTAAAATATTTATTAATATATTGAAAAAAATTTTGTGAGAATATTGAAATTGTTTATTGAAAGTAACTATTTGAACAGTAATCAATTATAATCCATTAAAAACTAAAATTAATTATAGAATTCTATGAAAAAAAATCTAATCTTATTTTTAATATTATGTTTTAGTTGTAGTAAAAAAAACAATGAGTGGAAAAATCTAATAGTTGATAATTCTTTAAAGGGATGGCATATTTTTCAAGATGATGGAACAAAAGAAGGATGGTATGTTGATAATGATGTTTTAATTTTTGATGCTGTATCTGATTTAGAATCAGGAAATGGAGACGCTAGCTTATTATCTAATAAAAAATATACAAATTTTGAAATTGAATTTGAATGGAAAATTGAAAAAGGTGGAAATAGTGGCTTTATGTGGGGAGTAAATGAGGATAAAAAATATAGATTTCCTTATCAGACAGGACCTGAAATTCAAATAATTGATATTGCAATTTATGATAACCCTGAAGAAGTTTTGGGAGGTGAAATTGAGTTAAATAATGTTTTAGAGGATATAGAAGAGAAAAAACATTATCTGGGTGCTGTATATGATATTTTTTCACCTAAAGAAATTAAGAACTATAAGCCAACTGGGAACTGGAACAAATATTACATAAAAATAGATCAAAAAAATAATCTTGGAGAAGTTAAATTAAATGATCAATTAATCAATCAATTTGAATTAAGAGGAGATTTATGGAATAAAATGTACTTAAAAAGTAAATTTAATAATTCTGAATCTAAAGATGCTGAATATCTTGGTGATAAAAGATGGTATGATTTTGGGAAATTTAAAACTGGAAACATCTGTTTACAGGACCACCCAGGAAAAGCTTATTTCAAAAACATTAAAATTAGAGAATTAGACTAAAAAAAGCATCCAAAATAATTTGGATGCTTTCAATATGATGATAGATTATTTTTTAGTGAGTAGTCATCACTAATGTGGCATTTGCAGCTGGTTGCATCTTAACTGACTCTCCTAGTAATCCGAATAATTTTTGAGTTTTAAAATCCCATGGTTCGCTGGTTTGATTATTGTTTCGCGCATCAGCTTGAGCTTTTGATAAAAAATTCCATGTTATATGAGTCATATCAGGATTTGCCTTTTCAACAGCTTCGTTTTTACTTAAGACTTTTGTGAAAACCCACTGCATTTGTCTTCCCTCCATAACATTTTTCATTGCTATTGGTTTCCAAAATTCAGTTTCCCATTGCTCATAATCATCTTTTAATTGAACCATTCCATTCCAAAATGCCTTATCACCTACTTTGAGTGCTCCCCCAACAAGCGGAGTTAAGTCAACAGCCTTCATACGAATATTATAGTTCTCTTTTTTTACGTTCATCCGGGTTATTTTATTAATATATGAAGATGACATTTTTCCTTTTAGTCTTCTTTTTACAATTGACATAAAAGCTTTTTCGTCCCAATTAAAATTTTTCATTTGATCTTCTGAAGCAAATAGATTGAAGACAGCATATGTGTTTTTCATATCTTGATTGTCATAAGAATCAATTTTCCATACAGCCCATCCTAGTTTTTGTCCTTTATCAACTGTTTCCTGATGGAACTCTTTCCATATTTTCTCTAACTTTAAATAAGAATCTTCCATGCCATCATGAATAACATAAATATCCATACTTGCAATTTGAGCATTTAAGCTATATGAGAATATTGTAATAAATAATAATTTTAAGATATTTTTCATTTTTATATAATTTTTAATTCAGCTTGAAATTATTAAATTAATTTCAAAACACAATTATATTAAGAAAAATTTTAATCCTAAAGTAATTTAGTCTGTAATTTTATATCGAACAACTCTATGATTATCTATATCTGTAAAATATAAATATCCCCCGCTCTCTAGAACATCCATTGGATAAATAGATCCAAAACCTGAATCACTGCTTAAAACAACTTCTCCCTGGTTTGAGCCAGGTGACCACTTAACGATTCTTTGATTATCTCTGTCTGCTATGAATATTTCTCCAGAGATACTAACGTGAAATCCCATTGAAAAACCAATTTGATTTAGTCCAGAACCATTTCCATTTCCACCAGCAACCGTTGTTCCATTTCCTGAAGAATCAGAATATTTTTGGACCCTATAATTACCACTATCAAGTACATAAATAGCTCCAGATGAATCAGACCCTATATCATGAGGATAATTTAGCTGGTTTGCATTGGATCCTTGACCATTTCCACCATAAAGAAGTGTTCCAGTTGTCTGTCCTTCAACCCATTGAATAACTCGATTATTTCTCATGTCAGAAATTAAAAAAGTATTAGAATTTCTTTTAAATATACCGGTTGGTTCATCTAATGTTATTGAATTCGTTTCCAGTGATAATTCTGAAGCAGGTGTGTCTGACGAGGAGCTTGAAAACTTTTTCAATTTATCGTTCACCCTATCGGTCACATAAATATTTAATTGTGAGTCAACATGACACATGTAAGGATAATCCATATTATTTGCAACAGTCACTCCCTGAGTAGCTCCAATTTGCCATTTTTGAACTCTCCCAGGTCTATTTTGAGCATCAACTATATATAAATCGCCGCGAATAAAGAGTGACTCTGGATACCATAGTTGATTAGAATTTAAACCTTTACCATTTCCACCTGCTACCACTTGAAAAAGTTGTGAGTTTGAACACCCACTTGAATTTACAGATTCTCCTGAAGGGGTTTCATTACAAATATCAATATTATCATTAATTCCATCAGAATCAGAATCAATTTGGGAGGTTGAACATCCAGTAGAATTTACAGATTGACCAGAAGGGGTATCAGGACATAAATCAACATCGTCATTTATCCCATCTGAATCAGAGTCTGGTTGAATTACTGAGATAGTTCCAGTGACTAAAGAAGTTTGGCTTGAAGTTCCTGTGATAAAGATTCCTGACACTGATACACTGTAATTAAATGTTCCCAATGAGGTTGGTGTCCCAGATATTGTAAAATAATTGTTTTGACTAAAATCAACTGATACACCTTGAATTTGATCCTTATAAACCAATGCATAAACTGAATCATCACTACATGAGTCCAAATTATAATTTATTCTTATTGGAGCGATTGAATTTCCTAAATAAACTGTTTGATCTAAAGATTCATCAACTCCGCCAGTGACCGAAACTAAAGAAATTGAACAATTGTAAAAGCAATCAGTGGAATAATTTGACTCATCATCTTTTATCCAATTAGATGGAATATTAGCCAATTGATCAGAACTTACTTGAATACAATTAAGATTATCATTTTCCTGTGTATTTAATTCATTTAGTAAACCATTTTTGGAAATATCTAATGATGCAAGATTGTTATTAAGAAAATTAATTTGAGTCAACTTTAAATTATTAGATAAGTCTACCTGAGTTAAATTATTATATGCCATTGAAAGTCTCTGTAAATTTGAGTTATTTGATATATCTAAACTAGTTACATTGCAACTACAAACTAACTCTTCAAGGTCTGGATTATTTGAAATATCAATATTACCATCAAATGATGCAATATCATTTAATCCTAAAAATTTCAGTCTTGGATTGTTTGATACATCTATATTTAATAGTGGGTTTCTATATAAATCAATATGTTCAAGATTTGTATTACTTGATAAATCAATAGAGCTTATTTTCATTGAAGAACAATCTGAACAAAAATTCCTTAAATCTAATTTTTTCAAATTTGTTAGATTAGAAATGTCAATTGAATTAAGATTATTTCCGCCTATTATTAATCTCTCTATTAAATTATTACTTGATAAATCAATTGATTCAATTTTGTTGTCATTAAGAACTACATCAATTAGATCTTGATTATTAGAAAGGTTAATACTTTTTAAATTATTTGAATGAATGGATAGGTTTGACAAATATATATTATTGGAAATATCCAATTCCGTTAGTTGCATATTATCTCCTTGTAATGAAGCTAGGGCGATAAAATCCTCAACTCCAGTTAAGTCTGTTATGTTCTTTCCTGATACATCTAAGTTTTCAATTGTTTTTATATTTTCAGTATTCACATAATCGTCTAATGT